>Ga0100398_1000122_pt1 | contig 73096 bp, 71 predicted proteins | sample CryGeymeta201522_FD_81568 | JGI IMG/M metagenome (GOLD analysis project Ga0100398, IMG submission 81568) | Groundwater microbial communities from Crystal Geyser aquifers in Utah, USA - Crystal Geyser metaG 2015-22 | ecosystem: Environmental > Aquatic > Deep subsurface > Groundwater | place: USA...
ATTTACATTTTTTACAGATTTTATGGCTATTTTTATTTAACATAGTTAAAAATAAAGGAGTATTTGGCTTTATTATACCAAATATTCCTTATTTTAGCCACACACTTTTTACAATTAAGCCCAAATATAGAAAAAAGTTTAATGTTTTTCTTGTGTTTTATAACAGCTAAATTTTTAAATACATCAAAAAAATTTATAACTGATGCTGTTAAAAGTCATAATCATAAAAAATGAATTCAATAAAAAAACGAACATATAGCAAGCATGATAAACATCATCTTGTCATTTTTTTCTAAGTATGAAATTATATTAAAAACAAGTGCAATCATTCATACAAATTCCCAAGTTATATTTGCATATTCAAACATATTTATCTAAATTTAATTATATTTAAATAAATATATCATATTTTTATAAACTTTACAAATATTTTATATATGTTTTAATATAAATTAATGTATTTTAATAATATTTCTTTATATGATGTTATCAAATCTTGTTTATCAATATTTTCTACAGTTATAGAATCTAATATATCATAAATTCAATTTAAAAAATCTTTTATCTTTTTATCTGTATATTTTATTTCTAATACATTAAGCAAATTCTTAATTTTAATTTCAAATTGTCAAACTTTTACAGCATTATTATTTTTAATATTATTAGTAATTACAACAGGTTTTTCCACATTTTTAGAAGCTTCTGCATTACTAATTTTCATAATTGTATTATTGTTATTATTTTTAACTATGTTTGATAAAATCTTTCAATCATCTTGTCATAAAGCCCATATGAACATTCATCATAGTTTTTTATCAACAGTATAATTTATTTTTTCTTGAAAAGATTTTTCATTATCATAAGATATATAATAATCTGAACAAACTCTATATACTGCTTTTGTTATATCATCCCATTTTTCTGTACAATCGTTAGGTATATCTCTATATAAAATTTCAGTTGCAATTGATGAAGGAGTATATGGTGATTTTGTTAAAAACTTTTTTCAATAAAATGGAAATCATAATATAAATTTAGATCTATCAATATTTTTATTTAAATAATAAGTATCCATAAAATTAGATATACTTACATCATATTGCATATTTGAATTTTTATATAAAGGTGCATTATGACCTGATATGCCAGACCGTCATCATTCTATTTCATATGCCATTATATATATATAGTCTGCAATTTTTGAAATTTTTTCCATATCAATAACTTTTGGAAATATAGAAACTGCTGTTGACACTATTTTATCTGGCATTTTTTGTTTTAAATTTGTTAGTAAATCATAATATTTTTGAGCTTCTTTTTCATTTCTTGGAAATTCCCAATCTATATCAACTCAATCAAAATTATTGTCATTTACAAATTTTACTATTTCATTTACAAATTTTTTATATTTTATTTCATCTAAAACTACAGAAGAAAAATCATCTGATTCATATCATCATCATATTGATATAACTATTTTTTTTCAATATTTATGTGTTTCATCAATTAATTTTTTATAATAAATTTCTTGAGGAACACGTAAAGATCAATCTGAATTTGGAAATATAAATGCAAAATTAATTATATCTAATTTATCATATTCCAATTCATTATATGGAGTTCTCCAAATATCCCGATAAGGATAATATCAAATAAGTAAAGATGATTCTGGTATATATACTTTTGTTTCACTTTGTATAATACTTGAATCATTAGTTGAATCTGTATTTGAATCAGTTGAATCAGTTGGTTCTGTATAAATTGGAGTGTAAGATATTTCAATAATACTTGGATTTAAATCATAATTTTTACCAGTACTACAAAATCATAATTCAATATTTTTTCAAGAATAAATGATTTGATTTCATGATTTTGGTATAATTTCATAATTATTATCTTTTCTTATAAATTCTGCTCACCATAATTGTAAATTTTGATTTAATTCAAATCATATTTTCCAATTTGTAATACCTTTTGTTCAAATGTTTTTTAAAATAATTTTCCTACAATATCATCAATCCCGATTTGAAGTTGATTCAAAGAAAACTTCTAAATTATCTTTTTTAACAGAGAAATTTTTTAAAATTACATTAGAATTAGTTGATGAATCATTATTATCTGAAGTGCTATCATTATCATCTGAAGTGCTATCATTATTATTTAAATTTGATTCAAAAGAATAATTAAGTTGACTAGGATAATCAGATCAAGTCGCACAAAATCATATATTTGCAGTTGTATTTTGTTCTAATTTTGAATTCCAACTTAATGATTTCACAGTATATTTTCAGTTATCTTGAATATAAGTTCATCCCCAAATAGATGTTATTTTAGAACTATTTCACAAATTAAAATATAAACTCCAATCATTTAATTGATTATTTGTAGTATTTTTTAATACTATATCATAACAAAATCAATTTCACCAATCACTAGTTATTTTACTAGTTAAAGTATCATCTATAGCAAATGATGATCAAAAAAATGATAAATACAAAAATAAACAAAAAATTATTTTTTTATACATATTCTAATAGATTAAATTAAAATAAAAATTGTATCATCAATTATATTATTATTTAAAAAAAATCAAAAAGTTTACATTTATTCAAAATATAAATTAATTTATATTTTATATCTAAACTGGAATTAAAAATAAATGACTAATTTGCTCAAGTATAAATTAATAAAATGAATAAAAAATTATATTTTTTTCTTCCAAAAATAACACATTTCCCCACCATTATAAAGTTTTCTTTTTTTGTATGTTTCTTTTTTAATCAAATTATCAAATTCCATAAGACTAGAAATTATTCAACCATTTAAATCTGGATTTAATCTAAATAATTTATCTATCGAATTATACATAGATTTTAAATTTTCATCTTTCAATCTTTCTCCATAAGGAGGATTTGAAACAAGAGTTCATGAAATTGGTTTATCCATATATTCTCTGAAATCTTTTACTTCAAAATTTATTTCTCATCCTAATCATGCAATTCTAGCATTTTCTTTTGCTAATTCTATCATCTCAGGATCTATATCAGTTGCTCTAATTATATATTCTCAAGCAAATTGTTTTTTACTAGCTAAAACTCTTTCATTTTCTATTATTTCAGGATTTACTAATCATAATTTTTCAAAAGCAAATTTTCTTTTAAGTCCTGGTGCTATATTTTTTGCAAGCATAAGAGCCTCAATTGCAATAGTTCAAGAACCACAGAAAACATCATAAAATGGTTCTCTAAATTTCCAACCAGATAATAAAACAAGAGCTGCCGCAAGAGATTCTTTTATAGGAGCTTCTCAAGCTTTACTTCTATAACCTCTCATATGCAGAGCATTTCAAGAAGTATTTAGTAAAATTCTAGTTTTATTATCAATAAGTAAAACCAAAATTTCCATTTTTTCTAAAGAAATATCTTCATCAACTATTCAATCATTTCAAACTCTTGATTTTATAATCGCTTTTTTAGTTAAACTTTGAAGCGTTCTCTCAGAAAAAAGTTCACTTCTAGTAGAGTTTGATTTCACAATAATAGGAAAATTTTTTTTAAAATAACTCTTCCAAGAAATAGTTGAAACTAAATCAAAAAGTTCATCAAATGTAACTACATTTTCCTTTTCTGCTAATAAAATATACATTTTATTTCATACTCTAGACCATAAATTTATTCTAGGAATAAGTTCAATTGGTCATGAAAAAGTTATAAGTCTATCTATAGTTTCTTCTATAATTCAACCTTGTTTTTCTATTTCTTTTTTTGCCATACTTTCTACTCAAGCGATTGTTGATAATACAAATTTCATTTATTTTTTATTATTAATAATAAGTTGATTATATTTTAAATATGATTAAAGGCAAAAGAAAACACTTCCTACTTTTGTAACCAAAAGAAAACAATATGTACTTTTGTGACCAAAAGGTACCAAAATTCTTTAAGGCTTATGCAGCCTTAAAAATCCGCAATGAGCACAAAACAGATGTAAATTCTCATTGAGTGTTATATTGCATTTTTTTTCTTAAAATTATTTTTTAAAAAACTTCTAGAAACATCCAGGGGTCTTAGAGGTTGAGATAGTGATTATTAGCCGTAAGAGATAAAACTTAACAAGCTAGTTCAAAAACCCCTAAAACTTTTGCTACCTTTTGGTGACAAAAGTATGAAGATATTTCACAAAAGGACATAAAATATTTTACAAAAAAAGTTCTAGATTTTCTAGAACTTTTTTTGTTTTACACTACTTTTAAGAACACAATCCCAACAATTCACATAATCATAGAAACCACAAATCACATCATAACTGAATTTCAAAACTTCTTTTCTCAAAATTTAATAGCAATAGATCACTTAACTAAATTGTTTGAAATAACTGCTATAATTATAGTCATTGCAGCAAGTTCAGCTGATACTTTTCAGTCAATTGCATCAACTGACATTGTTTGACTTATCGCATCTACATCTGCAAGTCATGATATAACTCATAATACATAGAAAAAATAATCTCACCAAACATCTTGATACAAAGATCAAACTCAAGCAACAAATTTAATAAATAATACAAATAATGCAAATTTTAATGCTGGAGCAACACTAAAAGGGCTACTGTATTTCTTTTCTTCAAAATTTAATGTTTCAACTTTTAATTCCTTATTTATAGAACTATGATAAAAATATACCATATATAAAATCATTCAACAAAGCATTAATAAACTTGGCAGAAGTATTGAAGAAATCATATTTATATTAAAAAATAATACTATAATTATAACTCTAACAAACATTATTGTTGAAGCTAAAAGAGTAGAAACTACATACATAGAAGTATTTTTAAAATCATTTTTACTTGATTCTGACATAGAAGCTGCAACTGCCGTACTTGACACAAGTCAACCAATAGCTCAACTTGCCAAAATACTACCTTTTTCTCAAATAACTTTACTCATTACATATCATGCATATGAAATTGCTGACATCAAAACTACGAAAAACCAAATTCAATAAAAATTTAAAAATTCTAGATTTAATATATTGTTATTTATTGGATTTGTATATCAAATATAACTCAATAATTCTGAAATAGAAAATTTTTCATTTGGTAAAAGAGGTAGAACAACCATTGATATAACCGCAAATTTTATCGTATTATTTAACTCTTCTCTACTAACTTTATCAAGAATAGTAGTCAAAAGTCATTTAGATGATAATAAAAATGTCAAAACAATAGACATGATTATTGCAATTTGTGAATATCAAACCATAATAAAAACTCAAAGAAAAAATGTTATAATTGATGCTAATTCTGTAGTTAATCAAAATTGTTTTTCTTTAAAAATACTATAAGTATAATAAACCAATATAAAAAGTCATACTATAACCAAAGCTCAGGCTATAAAAAAAATATTACCAGAATCCATAGTTAAATATGTACTTATAGCTCACATAAGTGCAATCAAAGAAAAAGTTCTTATATCTCAAAAAGAAATAGATGATTTACTAAGTAATTTAGTTTTTTCATTTATTCATCTTTCCATTCAAACAAGAGCTCAAAGTCACATTGCTAAAAAAAATTGTAAGATTATATCTACATTCATTTTTATATATTTAAAAAATAAGTTATTTAATTAATTCCTCAAAACTTGCATCTTCCATAGAAAAATCAAAGATTTTTATTTCATTTTTAAGTGATTTATATATCTGTAATAAATCCGAAGTTTTAACTCTAATTGTTTTTGTAGGAATTCAAGGGTTAAACATAAAATAATCATGAAAAAATATTTCTTTATCAATAAATATTTTTATATTTTCATTTCAAAAACCAAATGGTGGAATACTTCAAATAGTTGCTCAAAGTAGACTTTTAATTTCCTCCCCGTAAGCAAATCTGATATCTTTTGTGCAAAATTCTTTTTTAAATTTCCTTGCTTTTATTTCTTTGTCTCAAATCGTAGTAACAAGATAAAATTCTCACTTAGCATGAAAAACTATATTCTTACTTCATACTCAATCCAATCAAGCCTCAATCCTAAATTTCTTTGAATCATCACAAGTTTCAGAAACTTCATGTTTTATTTCATCAAAATAAATATCTTTTTCTTTTAAGGTTTGCTTTATTTTTTCGTACAGCATATTTTTTTGTGTTAAAAATACTTTAGTTTAATTATAGTTTTTTAGAGTAAATTGCAATATAATAATAAATAATTATATTTAAAAATATTTATAAATAATATAAAAACTATAATCTTAGTTCGTCACGCAAAATCATGATACAAAAATCCATCAAATTAAATTAGAAAAAATATTTACTGATTGGTTAACTGAATGATATTCATCAAGACAATTATGACTTCAAAAATCAAAATATACACTAGATTTATTAAAATATATCAGAGGAAAATTAGATAATAATTTTATATATCAAATTGATCTAATTTTTGATAATGTTAAATATATTATGATTGATTGAACTTGGATTACTAAAAAGATTTGTTTAATTATTTACTATGATTATATAAATAAAAAAGTAATCTATTTTTGATTTTATAATTCAGAAAGATATGAATATATAAAAGAAGACTTGAAAGTTCTTAAAGATGAATTTAAATATCAAATAGAGTGAGTTGTTGTAGAATGAGCTAAAAATATTAAAAAAGCAATTGAAAAAGTATTTCCAAATGCTAAAATTCAAAGATGTTTGACTCATATAAAAAGATAGATTAAAAATAATATTTCAAAGAAACCTCAGAGTAATTGTTGAAAAGATTTAAAGAGATTAATTTCGTTTATTTCACTATGGCTTTATGAAAGAAATTTATAAATTTCTAGCACACAATTTTTACATTAGCCTAATATTATTATAACTAAACAAATTATATATAATACATACTCTTTTCAAAAAATTATGACTAGACAATATAGTTATTATATTTTTAAGTTTAGTCTTCCTTATAAAATATAAAACTTACATAAAGATATCCTCAAATAAAATATATAAAAATAATAAAAATAAAACCTAGTGTAAGAGCAACATCAAAAATAAGATGCAGAACTATGCTTAGTAATAAACCGTAAGAAAATATCTTTAAATAAGGCAAACTTAAATCTTTTCATCTATATAAAATAAGTGCTTTTGAAAAATAATAAGCTAAAACACTACTTGATAAGATGTGAACCATAATTGAAAAAGCGGAACGGAAAAAATACAATTTTATAAGCTCAAAAGATAAACCAGATACTAAATAATAATTATATAGATATAACATATTTTCTATAAAACTAAATCAAAGAGCTACAAATATAGCATATAAAACTCAATCTTTTACATTTTTTATATAAAAAACACTTGATTGTAAAAAATTAAAATGCTTAGATGCTTCTTCGATAAAAGCAACTATTACATAATAAAATATAACTAATTTAAATGTATTGAAAATAATAGTTCAAAACATTATCGGATTTTCTATGCTAAAATCTACTTTTTGTAATAAAAAATTCACTATAAATAAAACAAAACTTAAGATAAATATAAATATCAAAAAACTAATTATATTTTTAATATAAATTTTTAATATACTAGATTTTTGCTTAAAAAATCAACCTAGAAAAAACGAAAATATAACAACTAAAAATAAAAATAAACTAAGAGAAACTCAAAATTCAAAACTTGTAAGTAAATCTTTTATCTTAGATGCAAAATAAAAAACATTTAAATATTCAAAGTTCAAAAAGTTCATAATCTTATCTAAATGTAATATAGGGATTACAGACAAGATTCATCACAAGATTCAAACCATAAATCTCTTTTTATTAAGTGGATTATCATCTATAAATGAAAATGAATAAGCCCAAATAACAATTGGAAAAAATGAAATCAAAAAAAGTAATATGTATATAAAAATTGACTCTAACATATATTAAATTTATTTTTAAATTAGTTTTATTATATAATTTTTTAACAAAATAAAAAGAGAGTTTTAAAAAACTCTCTTTTTACCTAAAAATTTTGTAGTTTCAAAATTTAACATAATTTTCAGTTGGATTTTTCTTTTTAGATATGATACCAAATCATAATATATTAAATCATATAAAAACTAATAATCATCATAATAAATAAGCTATAATTTCAGGAAAATAAATAATTATAGCTCAAAAAATTATTAAAAATATTCAAAATGCTCTCATAATACTTTATTTTAAAAATTAATCATTAACTTCTTCTAAATCAGCTCATATATCTTTTAATTTATTTACAAAATCTTCATATCATCTATATATGTATTCAACATTTGTAATTTTTGTTTCTCATTCGGCTATAAGTCAAGCAATAACCATTGCAGCTCATGCTCTTAAATCCCAAGAAGTTACTGTAACACCTCATTTTAACTTATTTGGTCAAAATATAAGTGCTTCATGAGGATTCATAACTGCAACATTTGCTCTCATTTTTTCAAGTTCTACTAAAAAATTTAATCTTCATTCAAATAATACTTCATGAATCTTACTTACTCACTCTGCTTGCGATTGAAGTATAGCAAATGGCGATTGTAAATCTGTTGGAAAACCTGGAAATAAATTTGTTTGTACTTGTATAGCTTTTAATTTTTCAGCTCTATAAACTCTAAGTGTATCATTTCATAAATCTTCTACTCTTACTCAAGCTTCCTTTAATTTTTCTATAAAAACATATAAATCATCTATTCTTGCATCAACTATATCCAAGTATTCTTTTGAAGCTAATGCTCAAATAATCATATATGTTCCTGATTCTATATAATCAGTAACAACTTCAAATTCAAAATCTGACGATAATTTACTAACTCAAGATATAATAATTTCATGATTATATCTTATCTTTATGTCAGCTCCTGCCCTTCTTAGAAAACTAATTAAATTCATAACATGTGGTTCTATTGCTGCCGATTTTATAATTGTTACTCAATTTCTAAGTACATTTGCAACAATTAAATTTTCAGTTGAGCTAACTCAAAATCAAGCATTTAAAATCTTGTCTCAACTTTTTAAAACTCAATCAAGAATAATTTCGTCATTTTCAAAAGTATAATTATATCAAATTGCTTCCAATCAATTTAAATGTGCATCAATTGGTCTCTTACCTATGCTACATCAACCTGGAAATGGTATTTTTATCTTACCAAAAAAATGTAATAATGGTGAAAGTAAGAAAATAGAAGATCTGATTTTTTTTATCTTTTCAAAATTAAGATTAACATTATTTATATTTGATGAATCAAAAAATAATGTATTCCCTTCCCAAGAATACTTAACTCAAATTCATTCCAAAATATCAAGAAATGTTTGAACATCTCAAATTTTAGGCATAGATTTTAATTTAACTTTTCAGTTTAAAAGTAAAGCCGCTCAAAGCATAGGTAGTGCTGCATTTTTTGAACCACTTATTTGAACTTTTCAAATAAGTTCTTTTTTTCATCTTACTAATAACAATTTTTTGAAGTTAAAATATATTTAGATTTAAATTATATTTAAAAAAAAATATATTTCAATTTTGAAATTTAAAACTTTTTTATATAATTTTTTAAAGGAAAAATAATTTTTAATAAAATAAAAATGTTTGAAATTAGTGTAAAAAAAGTAGATTTTGAAAAACAAAATACAATTATAAAAAGAAATATAAATCTAGATAATAATCTAGAATGTTTTATATTAATAAGTTCTTCAAGCCAAAAATTAGCTGAAAATTTATTAAATAATACTCTTGAGTATTTAATAGATAAAATAAGTAAAACAGATACTTATAATGATTTTATGATTGCATTAGAGCATATAAATTTATATATTAAAAATTGGAAACAAGATCAAGAACAAAAGGATGAACTTGATATGATTATTTGAATACTAAATGAAAATATTTATACATTTTCAAATATTTGAAAATCATCTGCTTGTCTTATAAACAAAAACTCTGAAATAATTGAATTAACTGAAAAATGAGAAAATAAAGAAGAATTTTCATATATTTCAGAATGAAAATTAACTTCTTGAGAAATAGTTATTTCTTCAACTATTGAATTATTAAATTTTCTATCTAAAAGTGATATTATTGACTGATTGATACTTTCAGAAGATATAAAAATTTTTAATAAAAATATTAAAAATATACTAAAAAGTGAAATTCTTGATTCTAATTGTCTAGTTAGTTCAATGAAATTTAAAAGTAAAAAATATATAAAAGAAAATGAAAAATTTGAAATATTAAAAAATCATTTAGCAAAAGCTATAGACAATAATTTTTCAAAAAAAATAATATGAAAAAGTTTAATTGTATTTGATAAATTAAAAACACAATCTAAACTTATAAAAAATATAATTCTAATTTGATGAATTAGTATTGCAGTATTTTTCTTGTATTATTCACTTTCAACAATAGTTTCAATAACTACTCAAACAGAAGTTAAAGAAACTGCAAAAGTAAACATAAATGAAATTAAAAATATTATTAGTCAGGCATCTGAAAATATAGCAAATCCAGATGCATTTGAAAAAAATATAAAAGAAGCTGAAACTTTAGTTTCCGAAGTACAAAAACAAGAAATATATTTATGAGATTTAGCAAAATTAACTGAAAGTATAAATATATTAAAAAAACAATTCAATAAAATAGAAATATTTGAAGAAAATGAAAATAATTTAATTCAATTGATAGAATGAAATAACACAGTAAAAATAGCTAAAAATAATTTAATTCCTTATATAATTGAGAAAAAATGAGTTGTATGACCTATATTATCAACAGCAAAACCTCAAATATATACTTTTAATAATTTAGCTGAAAACGAATATTTTATTGATTGATTATTTATAGATAACAATTTATTTTTATTAACAAATACATCTAAAATAGTTAAATTTACAAAAAATTGATATTTTAATTTCGTGAATGTAATATGACAAACTAAATGGGAAGATATTAAATCAATTAGCACATATTCAACAAATATATATACTCTATGAACTAATAATCAATTAAATAAACATATTGCTTCTTGAGATAATTTCAAAGCAGCAGAATCATATTTAAAAGATGAAGACTTAAAACAAATTTGAGATGTATTATCAATTGCGATTGATTGATGATTTTATATGTTAAAAAAAGATTTATCAATAGTTAAATTTTTTTCTTCACCATATAGACTTGAATCAATAATGATAAATAAATTACCTAAAAGTTATGTATTAGAAGAGTGAAAAAGTACAAGTATAATTGCTAGAGCTAATCTAAATTATGTTTATATTTTATTAAACAATAAAATTTGGATATTTAAACCAAATACTACTAACTATAAAAATACTCAAAATTTAACATATGTATGACAAATTGAATGAAATACTAAAATAATTAAAGATTTTTATATAAATTATGATTGAGAAATATTGGTATTAAATGAATCTTGATTATACAAACTAACTTTTGAAATAAGTGATAATAAAATTATAATTAGATAAAATTGCAAAAAAAATAAAAGTTTAAAACTGCAATTTTATATTTAAAACATAAAAATAGAATTTTTCAAAAAAGTTTTGCAAATTTAAGTTTTATGATTAGAATTTGCAGGCTTTTTAATTTAAAATATTATTATATATCAAATCAAGACTATGGAAAACCTAAATTTAAATGCTCAAATTAGAAATACTGAGGAAAAAAACAAAGAAATAAGAGCGGCAAAAATGATACCAGCTGTAGTTTACTGAAAAAAACAAGAACCTATAGCTATAAAAATAGATTATTCAGAGTTTTTAAAACTATTTAGAATATCTTGAGAATCTCATATTATTAATATAAAAATAGAAAAAAAATCTATTGAAGTTTTAGTTCATGATATTCAAAGAGAACCAGTTAACTGAGATTTTCAACATATTGACTTTATTGCTATTACTAAAGGTGAAAAAGTTCATACTAAAATTCATTTATCTTTTGTTGGTAATTCAAAAGCTATAAAAGAAGGTGCTATATTAGAAGAACATATCAAAGAAATAGAAGTAAAAGTTTTACCTAAAGATTTAGTAGATTCTTTTGTAGTTGATTTATCAAAATTAGTTGAAATTTGAGATGTTATTAGGATTTCTGATTTAGAAATTTCTGATAAATTTGAAATTCATGCTAATTCTGATGATATAGTTGTATCTGCAAATAAACCAGCTAAAGTTGAAATTGAAGAGACAGTTGTAGTTGAAACTCCTGTTGAAGAAACAAAATAATAAAAATAATTTTTAAAAAATAGTATTTGAAGTATAATTCAAATACTATTTTTATTTATATGATAACATACAAAAAAATGAAAGTAAAAATATATTGAAGTGTAGAGAATACTAATGAACTAAATACAAAAGTAATTAATGCATTAGAAGAACTTGGATTATCAGATTTTATAAGTATTGAACTTACAAATGATGAAACACTAAAAACTGAATTAAATATAAAAAGTGAACCTGCGTTAATTGTTGAAGAAGAATCTATTGATTTTAAGGATACAATCTTTGAATGAATAATTCCAAGTGATGAAGAAATTAAAGCTATGTTCATAAGTATAATTGGTGGATGAGAAACTGGTTCTAGTTGTGCTCCTGGTGGGTGTGGAAGTTGATGTTCTTGTTAAAAAAATACACAATAAAAAAATCCTTTAAGGATTTTTTTATTGTGTATTTTCAGTAGAAATTTCAATTAATGGTTCATCATTAGTTTTATTTCATTTTCTAATTATAGTATAATAATTAGTAAACACTAATTTTCAATCTGAAAAATATTTTACTTCATATACATTTGTTCAATCTGCTAAATTATTATATTCAACATCAGCATGATATCTCCAAGTAGAACCATTAAATGATCATAACTCAAAATCGTTAACTGTAACCTTATCAATTCATTCAGCATTAACTTTTCATTTTATTGTTATAAAGTTTTCATTTGAAGTATAAGTATTAGTTGTAGTTGGTGCTGTAAATGTAAAATCTGATCAATCTGCTGAAAAAGTTTGAACCTTAAATCAATTAGTTGTACTTCAACTTGTAGAAGTAATATTACCTGATGAACCTAAACTATAATAAACTGTATAAACAAATCTAGAAATTATATCATTTGAGTCATCGTAAATTTTGAAAACTAAATCATTTTCTTTATTTGATACATCAATATTTTCAAATTTAAAAGTATTTGTAGTTTTATCCAATACTGCACTTTTTCAATTTACAGTAATACTTGAAATATCTGAATTGACATATGATCAAGAAATTTTAATCAAAGAAGAAGAAACATTTGATTCATCAACTAAATTATTAAAAGTTAATAAATCACCGTTACTTCAAACTATAGTAGATCAAGTAAATGTTGTTCAAGAGCCAATATTATCAGTATTTTCTTTAGAATTTAAAGAAACATATATTGCTCATTTATTTAATATAAACCAATCAGATTTTAAGAAAAATTGATCTATATTTTCTTTAATAATTGTTAAATCTAAATCTTTTTTTGAAGCATCAGCCCTTGAAATTGTTATTTTTTCACCTGGTGCTAAAACTGTATTTTTTCATACCAAATTAGTAACTTCTACAAATCAAGATATTAAATAAATTGTTGATTCAACTTCATTTTGAGAAAAAGATAAATGTGAATTTTCATCTATTTTTAGACTTGCAAAATTCATATTCAAATTAATAGATTTTGAAGTATCAAGCCATATTTCTCATGATGTAACTAAAAAATCTCAGTTTTCAAGATAAGTTAATTCTCAAAGTCTATTAACCTTAAAATTAACTAAATTATCAAGACTTAAACTAACCGTTCCTTGTTTTACTAAAACTTTTTCTCATTTGTATAAAGTTTGATCTCACTCTAATTCTTTTTTATAATCTCAAGGATAGATTAATGTAGCACTTGATAAATCAGAATCCAATTTTACTGAAATTCAAGATTGATTTTCAATATTAGTTTTAGTTTCATTTCACGAATCTCATGAAAATAAAGAAAATATTAAAAATAAAACTAATATTCATCATATAATTGGAACTATATAATCTTTTATATTTTTTTGTAATACAGAATTACTTCATCTTCTTCTTATCATTATTAAATGATGTTATAAATATAATATTATTTGTATACTATAAGTAAAATATTAAAAATTACAAAAATTATTGATAAAAAAATATAATTTATATATTATACAACTAAAAATTTACTTGTAAATTTAAAAATAGTTATTTTAATAATTATATATTGCTTTATTATAAATTTATTTATAATTAGCTCACTTTTTATATATATATAATAAAATGCTTATGAAAAAATTAATTGCACTATTAAGTGTATTAGCTTTAACTTTACTTGCATCTTGTGGTGAAAATGAAGTTGAAACTCCTGTTGATGATATAGTTAATCCAACTAATGTTGAAATAAATATAGAAGAACCATTAGAAATTAATACTGAAGATGTAGTTCCTACTGAAGAAACTACTACTGGTACTACTATGGAAGATACAACTAGTGTTGAAGTTACTGCTTCTGGTGTAGAAGTTGAAATGATTAAATAATTATTTGTTCATTTAAAATATAAAAAACTAAATTTATAAAAATTTAGTTTTTTATTTGTTTAAAAAATAAAAATAAATAAAATCAAGAAAATTTAAAAAATAATATAAGATATGACTGCTCTAGAAAAAAAATTACTAAAAAATTTAAGAGGTGCATTACTAGATTTTGAGATGATAAAATCAGGAGAAACTGTACTTCTTTGAGTCTCAGGATGAAAAGACTCAATGGTTTTATGATATTTACTAAATGAATATAGAAAACAAGCAAAAGATAAATTTGAAATAAGATGAATTTATATTTTTAAAGAATTTTTAATTGATTGTGATATAAATTTTGAAGAAAAAAGAAAATATTTTGAAGAAGTATTAAATATTCCATTAGAGAAAGTGAATATAAATTTACCAGAAGAATCAAAATTAAACGATTGAGTATGACAAAGTTGCCAATGGTGTGCATATGCTAGAAGAATTGCAATGTTTAAATTATGTAAAAAATACAATGCAACTAAGATTGCTTTTTGACATCATATGGATGATATAGTTGTTACAACTATGATGAATATGATAGAATGAAGAAAACTAAAAATTATGCCTCCAGTAAATAAAATGAGCAAATGAGATATAACATTTATTAGACCAATGGCATATATAAGAGAAAAAGACTTAGTTAATTTTGTAAAACAAAAAGAAATTCCATATTCTTCATGTAATTGTCCCGTTTGAGAAAATACAATGAGAAACAAGATAAAATACAATATAATATGGGAAAATGAAAAAAATTTTCCTAAATATACTGAAAATATGTTTTGGGCTTTAATAAAAGATTTTAGAGAAAAATACGAAAAAGATGGTTATAGTATGTAATTTTGCAAAATAAAAAAATCTATGTTAATATTTAATTATAATTTAAATATTAACATTTTTTTATGCCTGAAAATATATATTCATTAAAAATATTTCATTGATTTAATAGAGAAATAGTAGATTCAATAATAAACAATTGTGAACAAAGAAAATATTCAAATTGAGAATTAATAATTATTGAATGAGAAAATTCAAATTGAGAATGATATATCTTAAAAAGATGAAAAGTCGCAATATCAATCTGATGAAAAAGAATTGCAGAGTTAAATCCTTGAGATATTTTCTGAGAAATTGCTTTATTAAATGAAGAAGAAAGAACTGCAACAGTAAGTGCAATAACTGATTTAGAAGTTATTGTTTTAAATCTAGGTGATTTAATAAATATAATTAATAATGATGCAAACAATATAAATAAAATAATTATTGAAAGAATTGAAGAAAATTTAAAATTATAAAATATAATTAAAATAGATTAAATTAATAAAAAGGAAAAATTGGAGTAAAAATCCATTTTTCCTTTTTATTTTATAAATAATATTGTTTATTTTGGCAAGAAACAATATTTAATTTCAATTATCAATTTAAAATTAATATAACTAAACTGAATTATTAAATAATATATATATATTTTAATAATATGGAATATAAAAATTATTAATGGGTACTAAAATAAGTTCTTATTGTATTTATTTCTGATGTTGTAGGAGATTTTCCTATTATACCATAAGCTACTTCTGGAATAATTTGTTCCATATCATATCATGATGCTTCTAATTTTTTTGCTGCAGTAGTAATTAATTGATAAGCTTGATCTGTTTGTCAATATTGAGCTATTATACCTTGTACATATGGTCTTACTTCTCAAGCATAATCTGGTTTAGGCCAACAAGATTGTCTTTGTTCTTTATATCAAAATTTATTCCAATGAATAAATCATTGATTTACTGGTACATCTGGCCGTAAATTATGATAATAATCTTCTGGTGTGTTACATGTTGGAGAAAGAGTTGCAGTAGGTAAAACAGTAATAGAAAAAGTAACTGTTTTAGTAGATGTAGTATTTTTACAAGAATAAGTATATGTACCTGAAGTAGTGATATAATTAGGAACATTATCTCAATTAAGAGTACAAGTAGCAGTTCACCCAATATTTCAAAATTTCATCGTTGCATTTTCTCAAGCTCTTGTTCTTAAGTTATTTACTCTTGTTCCATCATTATTTGTAGCTAAAAGATCAATAAAATCTTGAGATCATGATGATTTTCACATTACAGTTGGAATAGGAGCTGGAGCTGGTAATACTGTTACTGTTACTAAATCAGATGATTTATCAATTCAGTTAAACTTACATTTAACATAATTATTATAAGTAGTTGCAGTTTGAAGATTATTAATAGGAATAGTTCATGATATTCAACTTAAATCTCAAGATTTATTTCAATTTACAACTGTATAACAATTAGTTCATCAATTTGAATTCCAAGAAAAAATAACAAATCATCATATATTTGTACTAGTTTTATCTACTGATAAAGTTGGTTTTGAATTAGTTGTTGTTCCTACTTCAGATGATTCTTCAGTAAATTTAAATTCTTTGAATAATTGTCCTTTACAAGTAATTTTTATAAAACTACCATTTTTAACAAATAATGGATATGAAACTTTATAAGTAATAGAACTAGAACCACCTCATCAAACTGAACTATAATCTAATCTACATTCATTTACTAAAGGGAAATTTCATGAAAATGTAATAGATTCTCATCAAGCTTTTACTTGTTGTTTTGTTACATTAGCTGTTAATATAGGATCAGATTTTTCTTTATTTATTTCATCAGCAGAGACTTCTTTTGTCACATCTTCAGTAGATTCTATAATTTTAGTAGCTCAACATAGTTCATTATATTGTGCTGAAGGATAAGGACATCTCACATTACAGTCTGTATAAGATGGAGAACTTCCATTTATATCTTTTATATTTGAAGAATTCACAGGAAATCAAATAGGTTTTGCATCTGCTGTCCATGTATCTTTACCATAAATAGCAGTCATTCTTAGTCATTTAATATCTCAATTAGCATCTTTCTCTTTATTTCAGCACATATAATATTCAACTACTCTTGAAAATCTTGATACATAGACAGTAGTAGTTTGATTTGTATTAGTATTAGTATTAGTGTTTGTGTTTGTATTAGTGTTTGTGTTTGTATTAGTGTTTGTGTTTGTATTAGTGTTTGTGTTTGTATTAGTGTTTGTGTTTGTATTAGTATTAGTGTTAGTGTTAGTATTAGTGTTAGTGTTAGTATTAGTGTTACTAATAGCTGTAATATCACATTTATTATTATCGGTATATGAAGATGTTTTTCAATTCATAACCATCTTATTACAACTTGCATCTGTGTAATCTTTTTTATAAATTTTGCAAACAGTAGAATTTTTGACAGTGTAATTAGGTACGCTACTAGTAATAGCTCCTTGACATGTTCCACCTCATCCATATGAATCCATTGTAAAGGTACATTCACAAAGATCTGGCGGAGTTACTTGATCCAATGTTGTATTTGTATTAGTATTAGAAGAACAAGTATCATATTTAATTAATTTTCAATCAGAGTTATACCATCATTCACTTCTAGTTCATATATTTTTACAAACCAAATCATTATTAGAAATAGTTTGATTAGTATTAGTTCCAGTACTTCATGTAGTATCACCTCAACAATCTCAAAGTATTTCACATAAAAAACTATCTACATCAGAATTTTGTTTTGTTATAGTAATAATATTATTAATTCATAGATTTAGATATTTTATCATATCTTGTATATCAGAATTTGATGAATATTTATTTCCCAAAGAAGTAAGTCTTGAATTTAAATTATTTAGAAAAAGTAAATAATTTAGATCATTATTAAAAGTAAATCTTGCATCAAAAACTTTATTTAAAAACAAATCTAATTTTGATTTGTTTGCTACATTTGTGATTGTAGTTGGTAAAATATTGTATGAAACATTTGAGTTAACAATAGCTCAAAAAGATATAGACAATATAAAAACAGTTATAATAAATGAAAGTATTTTCTTCATAAATAATATAAATTAAAAATTAAAAATAATATTACATAATACAATTTTATTATATTATTAATATATAAATATCAATTAATACTTAACAATTATCCTAAAATTCTTCTTCCCTTTTCTTAAAAGTAATACTTTATCATTTATAAATCTATCTTTTAATTCTAAGTTAAAATCAATTACTTTTTCTTCATTTATATAAATTGAGCCTGATTTTACTGCATTTCTAGCATTTGAATTTGAAGATTCAAGTCCAGAAGTAACTATTGTTTCAAATAAGTTTTCTCAATTATATTTAAAACCTCACATAGCTAATTTAAAAGTATCAATTTCTTCTGAATTAAGTGATTTTAATATCCCTAATTTATCATTATCTCAAAACATAAAATCTGAAATTTTCAAAGCTAGATTAGCTTCCTCAGTTCCATGAATTATTTCAACTATCTTGTAAGCAAGCATTTTTTGTCCTTCCCTATTTTCTGGATGTTCCATATGATTAGCAACTATTTCATCTACTTCTTCAGTTTCGATTAAAGTCAACATCTTCATATATTTAGCTAAATCATCATCAGCAGTATTCATAAAATATTGATATATGAAATATGGACTTGTTTTAGATTTGTCTAAAAACATAGCATTTCATTCACTTTTACCAAATTTTTTTCAAGTTGAATCAGTAATCAATGGCCAAGTTAAAGCATAAGCTTCACTTTCATATTTTTTTCTAATAAGTTCAGTTCAAGTTACTAGATTTCACCATTGATCTTGACCTCAAATTTGCAGAGTAACTCAGTCATCTTTAAATAATCTACAATAATCATAACCTTGTAAAAGCATATATGAAAACTCTGTATAACTTATAGATTTATCTGGATCTTCAATTCTTTTTTTAACTGTATCCTTACTCATCATAACATTTATAGTTATGTATTTTCATACTTCTCTAAGAAAATCTAAGTATCACATTCAATCATAAAAATATTTATTATTTACAAAATCATACTTAAATTCATTTCAAGTAAAATTTTTCAAATTTTCTAAGATTCATGTAATTTGAGATGATATTTTCTTTTGATTATTGTCCAAAATTTCTGGTGAAAGAAAACTTCTTTCACTATCTTTTCATCCTGGATCTCAAATCATACCAGTTGCTCAACCAGTTAATGCAAAGTATTTATTTCATCTTCTCATAAGATGAACTCAAACCATAAAACCAATAAAATTTCATAGATGCAAAGAATCAGCAGTTGGATCAAATCCACAATAAAAACTACCTTTTCATTCATCAAATTTTTTAAATAATTCATCACTTGAAAATTGGTATAATAATCCTCTATCTGTAAGTTCTTGTTTTAAACTCTTCATTTTATTCTTCATACAAATATATTTTATAAATAAATATCTAAAATAATATATTTAAAAAGTGCTATAAATCAATAAAAATTTGATTTTTATACACTTTTAGTTAAATTTAGTTAGATTAAAAAATACTTATAAAAATATGATATTTTTGGATAGAAAAAAATACACTGAAAAAAACATTTATCTTACAAAAGATATATGTCCTTTTTGCAAAATTGAAGAAGATGAAAAGCAACTTTTAGTTCATAAAACTAAATATTGGGAAATAAGATATAACAAATATCCTTATTATTGACATAAGCAAAATCTACTAGTTTTTCCCATAGAACATAGAATACATACAATTGAATTAAGTGATGAAGAATTAATTGATTATAAAAATATAGAAATATATATGAAAATTTATTTTTGAGAAAATAATTATTTTTCATTTATAAGACAAACAACTAGTTGAAGAAGTGCTGAACATTTACACTATCACTATCTTGAATGAATTTTTATTCATGATAAAGAAGATAATACATTATTTAAAGTAAAAAATATTTCAAAATGAGAGAAATAGATATATCTAAAATATTCTGATCAAAATGTAGAACCAAACTACTTGAGAAATTTTTTCTAGAATACGAATCTGGAAACAATGAAGGATTTCACATGAGATTATTATCTCGTGACTTAAATGAACAAATAAATTCAATAAAAAGAGAACTAGATAGTCTAAGTGAATTATGAATATTAAAAAACAAAACAGAATTAAAAAAGAAGATATTTTTTGTAAATAATAAATTTTATTTAATTAATGACTTTGTAAATATATTTGTGAAATCATACAATCCAATGGAAAAAATCAAAGAATTTTTCAAAAATAAAAATGATTTAGAATTAATTATAGTAAATGAATCCGTAAAAACTAAACTATTAAATCCTTGAAAATCTATACTTGATATATTTCTTATTTGAGAGATAGATAAAGAAGAATTATGAACTTTTCTTTCAGAAATGTTTTATGGTAGAAAGATAAAATATGCAATAATTACAACAGAAGATTTCTATAACAGACTTGAATTTTGAGATAAACTTATAAAAAATATATTAACTGAAAATGGAAATATATATTTAAAAGATAATTTAAAAATAAAAGAAAAATTAGAATGAAAAGAATAAAGAGATAAACAAAATTGTTTATCTCTTTTATATTTTTACAACTCAAATTGTAGGCTCAAATTGATTATATTTTATCTTATAATAAGTTATAATTCAAACCATTGCAGCATTATCCATACAATAAACCAATTTTTTTGGATAGATAAATTCAATTTTTTCTTTTATTGCCAATTTTTGTATTTCATCTTTTAATTTATTATTTGCACTAACTCATCATGAAAGCATAACAGTTTTTAAATTATTTTCTTTTGCTGCATAAATAAGCTTCCAAGCCAAAACTTCTGTTATAGCATTTTCAAATTCAAAACTTATTTGTTTTTTATCTTCTATACTTAACTCTCATTTAAGAGAAATTCTTTTATCTACTTCCCTTTTTACACTACTTTTTAATCCTGAAAAACTAAAATTTGATTCTTTTTTTACAAGCCAAACCCTAGGAAATAGATTTGTAGAGGTTCAATTTTCATTTTCATACTCTGATGCCAATTTAGAGATAACTGGTCATCCTGGATATCATAATCACATCATTTTTGCCACTTTATCAAAAGCTTCTCAACCTGCATCGTCACTTGAACTTCAAATCTTTGTGAAATCCCACATATTTTTCATAAGATAAATATCGTTATGTCCTCATGAAACTGTTAAACAAGCAAGTGAAAATTTTATTTCTTCTTCTTTTCTTTCTAAAAAATTTGAAAATATATGAGCTTGAATATGATTTATAGGAATAATAGGAATATTTAAAACCATAGAAATAGTGCTCGCTACAGTAGTTCCTGTTAAAAGAGATGGTAATAATCAAGGACTTGTAGTAATTCATATATAATCCACTTCTTCAAGTTTAGTGTTAGTAGTTTTTAATACATTATCTAAAACTTCAAATATTACATTTGCATGTTCTCTTGCTGCAACTTCAGGAACAACTCAACCAGTTTCAAGATGAATCTTAATCTGACTTGCAGTATCCATAAAAATAAGATTATTATCTTCAAAAAGTGCTATACTTGTATCATCACAACTTGTTTCAAAAGCCAAAATCTTCATCTATTTTTTTTATTAATTAATTAGTTTTATAATATTTAAAATAAATATTAAATCAAAACAAATTTTATTCTTGACTATTTATAATATTAATCTAAAATAAATAACATCAAATTTTTGCTTTTGGAGGAAGTGTCATGTTTGATAATTATGCATTAGAGTTTCTACTGCTAAAAAATTCTTTTGCTGAAAATCAAATTTTACAAATGGAATTTTTGAGTAGTTTGATAGTTGTTATCGTTATTCTTTGGATTGTTTACAGAGGACTTCGATATAGAAAAATAAGAGAGTGTTTTGCTATTCATAAGTATGAAATAGAACCTGTAAATACAATTGAAAGGTTTAAACTTTATATTGATGCACCTCTCCTATCCGGAAATGGAATTTGCATGTGGAGAGTTTATCTCTCTATACCATTGGCAATAATTACAGTAATCTTTTACAAAGAAACTGTAATTAGCTCAATTTTATTGCAATTCTATGTGTTTTTATTCGTAACCGATGCACTTGATGGTGCAGTTGCAAGGAGCTTGAATAATGTAACAAACTTGGGAAAAGTATTAGACCCATTTGCAGACAAATTCTTGGACTTAATAATCCTTGCAATAGTTTGCTTGTTTGCTAATAATAACTTTTTTGTATTTACTGCGATATTTATCTCAATGGTAGACATCGCTGGTCAATTCATGAGATCAAAAACTAGCAACCCTGCAGCAAATTGGGTCGGAAAAACAAAAACAGTATTTAAAGTAATTACCATATATGTAGTCAGCCTTAACAGGTTTGATTTATATCTTGACTATATTGGTGGAATATTACTTGTGATTAGTGCTATCTTCACATTTGCGTCATTCTATCTGAAATTAAAAGATAGATTGCATCTCAGATTTTGAAAAAAAGAAAAACCCCACGCATGCGTGGGGTTTTTGATTATATTAATCAATATCTTTTCATATATGCTTCATTTTCAACTTCTCTTCACATAAAATCAAAAAATAACTCTGTCGCTTTTTTTCTAGTTCATTGTCATAAAATAGTTTTTAGAAATTTTTCTCATGTTGATTTTTCAAACATTCACATTTCTTTGATTCTTGAAAAAATATCTGCTTCAATTATTTCTGCCCAAGTGTATGAATAATAACCTGCTGCATATCATCAACCAAATATATGATTAAAAGAACAATACATCTTGTAATCATCTAATCTTTTAAAGATGCTATATTTGTTTACTATTTCAAGTATTTTTTTATCTAGTTGTTCTATATTGTCAGGAATTTCAGAACTGTATAAATTCATATCTAAAAGTGCAAATTCATTTTGTCTAGCAACAAAAACTCAAGTCATAAAAGTCTTCAATTTTTCCAATTTTGACATAATTTCTTCACTAAAATTTTCTCAAGTTTCAATATGTTTTGATAATTTTTTTAAACTATCTTTATCACTTACCCAATTTTCAAGCAATTGACTTGGAAGTTCTACAAAATCCCACTCAACTCAAAAACCTGATAATTCACTATATTTACTTTCAGAAAGCATTTCGTGAAGTGCATGTCCAAATTCATGAAAGATTGTTTCAACATCTCTTAAATAAAGAGTTGTTTTTCAATTATTTGCCTTTTGAAAATTACAAACATTTAAGATAACTGGAACACTTGATTCTGGAAAATACATTTTTTCTCTCAAGTTATCAGCCCAAGCACCTGGTCTTTTCCCTTTTCTATAAAATGCATCTAAAAAATAATAAGAAATTAATTTATTATCTTTATATATTTCGTAAACTCTTACTTCACTATTGTATGATTCAATCTTTGTTTCTTTTATTTCTATAGAGTAAAAATTTTCTACAAATCTATGTAGATAATTTAAAACATCTTCAAATTCAAAATATTTTTTTATCTCTTTTTCGTCTAAATCATATTTTTTTTCTTTTAATATCCTTGTGTAATAACCTAAATCATAAGTTTCTATATTATCTAGTGAAAAATAATCTTTCAATTCTTGTATATCTAAATCTGCTTTTTTTATAGCTTTTTCACTTATAGAATTTAATAATTCAAAAACTTGTTCTGGAGAATCTGCCATCTTATCATTTAAACTAAGTTCTGCATAATTTTTATATCAAAGCAATTTTGATTTTGTATCTTTTAGTTTTAATAATTCTAAAACTATTTTTCTATTATCAAATTTTCAATTTGATGCAGTTGTATAAGAAGCTTTTTCAAAATCTTGTCTTATTTCCTGACTAGAACAATATTTCATAATAGCAGAATAACTTGTTGGATCACTATCAAAAAGATATCATCACTTTTCACTTCAAGCTTCTTTTGCAATTTCCAAAACTTCATTTGGCAAATCTTTTATAAGCTCAAAATCAATAATTAAATACTCAAAAGTTTTTTGGTCATCTACTATATTATTTGTGAATTTATCACTTAATTCTCCTAGTTTTTTGTTTATTTTTTTGATTTCTTCTTGTTGTTCAACTGCTAAATCAATTCATCTATCTATATATGATTTTATTCTCAAATCCATTATTCTCTTTTGCTCTGTATCAAGTTTTAAATTTTCATTTACATATTTAACTTTTTCAAAATAAGGCTTATTATAAGCAACTTCATTTCAAAAATCTTGTAATTTTGGTCTAAAATCTTCTATTATATTTCTAAGTTTTTCACTTGATTCTACATTTTCAAAATGATTTAATAAACTCCAAAAATAATCAAGAATAGAATCATCTTCAAAACTATCAAAAGTTAGGGATGAATTTTCTTTTTTTAAAATATCTTCAAATTTTGTTTTTTCATTTTCTAATTCTTCATTTAATATCTCAGTTGCCAATTCTAAAACTTCAACACTCATAAGAAATTTTAAGTCTGGAAAATTTTTATTTTTTAACTCGTTTATAATCTTTGTTTTTAATTCCATAATAATTATTTATTTTTTAGAAAATTTAAGTAAGATGATTTTATGAATTTAAAATATAATTTCAAGAAATAATGAAACTAGAAAACTATATAAAAAATGATTGGAAAGATATTATTGAAAAAGAGTTTAGAAAAGATTATTTTTCATGAATAAGAACTGAAATACAAAAAGATATAGACTCTTCTATAACTATATATCCTCCTTTAAATATGGTTTTTAATGCATTTGAGAAAACAAATTTCAAAGATTTAAAAGTTGTTATCTTGTGACAAGATCCATATCATTGAGCATGACAAGCACAAGGTTTTTGTTTTTCAGTTCCAGAATGAACAAAACTTCCTCCAAGTTTAAAAAATATTTACAAGGAGATTGAATTTAGTTTGTGAATAAAAAACTCTACTTCTTGAGATTTAACTCCTTGGACAAAACAATGAGTTTTCTTACTAAATGCAATTCTAACTGTACAAGCTTGAAATCCAGCAAGTCATTCTAAAATTGGTTGGGAAAAATTTACAAACGAGATAATAAAAACTATAAGTATTGAGAAAGAAAATGTTATTTTTTTACTTTGGTGAGCATTTGCACAAGGTAAAAAATCACTAATTGATACAAAAAAACACATAGTTTTAGAGAGTCCACATCCTTCCCCATTTTCAGCACACAGATGATTTTTATGAAATAATCATTTTAAAAAAGTAAACGAAATATTACTTGAAAGATGAGAAAAAGAAATAGATTGGAAGATATAAAAAAAACTCTGATTTTTAAAAATCAGAGTTTTTTTTATATAATAAATTTTTTATCAACAACTCAATTTATAACTTCAATACCATCATTTTTTAATTTTTCTATTTTTTCTTCTACTCATCTTGAAGTATTGTATCAACTTATTTTTCAAGTTGATGCTATAACTTTATAACAAGGAAAAATTTCTGGATTTTTATTATATCTCATAGTTTGAGAAACAGTTCTAGGATGAACACCAAATATATTAGCAATATTTTTATATGTTGTAACTTTTCACTTAGGAATAGTTAGAAGATAATTCAAGATTTCTTGTTTCATATTATTTTTTTAATTCATTTAAAACTTCATCTGTTTTTGTAGAATAACTAACTCAAATAAAAGGAATCTTATAAACATGACTAAGAATTATAGAGTGTAATCTCATAGCAATGCAGATATCAATTTCTTTTTTTGTATAAGTTTCATAAACTTCTGTCATATTTTCTTTTATACTAACTCACTCTTCTCAAATAAAATTACTCATAAACAAGAAATCATTTGCCAATTCATCAGTTTCGTGAAAACTATGAGGTAATAAAACAACACTTGCTCACTCTGAAACTAAATAATTTATTATTTCTCTAACTCTTCACTCTTCCATCCTTGAAGATATGTTTGATTGTTCAAAAAAATATCAAGCTCTTATTGCCAAACCAATTTTTTTTCAAACTAAGTCAAAATCTTTAAATAAAGTTTTATCAAAATGATATGATGAAATAGTTCAAATTATAGATTTATCAATTACTAATTCTCAAGCATCATAGAAAACTGGGTCTTTTTCTATACTTGATTCTATTCACAAAGATTTCAATAATTCAAAACTATAATTATCTCTTACTTCTATTTTATAAGCTTTTTTAAATATTTTTTTAACTTTTTTTAAACTAAGTTCATTTTTAATATTTATTCAAACTCTAAAAAATCTGAATTTCTTTCTAAAAAATCTAAAAACTCTTACTCTAAAAATCCAAGAATCTAGAGGATTTTTTGTAGATTGTACTTCATTGTCATATATGATTCAACCTCAACCTATAACTATTAAATCACTTCAAATAACACTAAAAATAAATATAAAAAAATTGATTAAATTTTTAAATATTTTTTTTCATTCTCTTATTAAAATTGGAAAATATTCACTATAAACTACATTTTCGTCAATAAAAAATGGATTTTTTTTATCGTAAGTAAAAACTCTAAATTTAGTATCTTCTCAATACTCTTTCTTTAAAAGTTTTATTTCGTTTTTTAATATCAGTTCATCTCAAAGGTTTTGTGCTCAAATCGAAGCAAAAATACTTATTTTCATCTTTTATAATTAAATTTAATTTTGGTTTTTATTATAAAAATATTTTTTGAAAATGCTAGAAAAAATAAAAAACAACCATTTTGTCAGCTCCGACAAAATGATTGTTTTTTATTTAATTCATTATTTTAACATAATGTAAATATTCAGTTACTCATACTTTTTTATGATTTCTATTTTCTGTTTTATCTGCTTTAAATCTTTTATATTCTTTAGTAAAAACTCAATATTCTCATCTTGAAGACATTATTTCTTTTATTTCATCTATATTCATTAATCATTCACAATTATAGCTCAAAAATACATATTTTGCATCTATATTTTGGATTAATTCTCTAAATGAATTCTTAACTTCTGTTTTTTTACAATAAAGTGATTTTTGTTTACTATAATCTCTCATTCAAGTTTTTCATTTTAGTTTTGGTTTATCATATTTTGCTATTGTTTCAAGTACATGATAATTTGCACTATATTGTCTTTCATTATATGGTGGATCCAAATATACAACTTCGTGAGAAGTATTTTTAATTAATTCATTTACATCTGAATTATAAACTGTATGTTCGTGATCATTTAAGAAAAAATCTGCTGGTTTTAAAAACATAACTTTTTCTGCTGATTTTTTTAATTTTTTCAAAAAAGCTCAGTAAACAGAAGCAGTATTTGCAACCTTATCTATATTTTCTAATAAACTTGTTAATAAAAAATAATATTCGTTTTCAGTTATAAGTTCTTTATCTTTCCATTTTTCAATCTTACTTCTTATTGCATCACATTTCATTGCATTTTCATCTGAGAAATACATTCTTTCGTATTCTTCTCATTTTGTTCATCAAACAGAATAGTTTTTATATATAAATCATTTTTTTCATTTCAATCAATTTAGATAATTACAAACTATTTCTTTATAATTATTTACATCTCAAACAAATAATTCTGGGATTTTTTCTCTTAATCAAGAAAAATATAAATCAGTATGATTTCAGATATAGTTTTTATTTAATACAAAGCTATAATATTGCAAATCATTTGCGATTACACTATGTCATTTCTCTTTAAAATATCTTCAAACTATTCAAGTTCAAGCAAAAAGATCAGAAAATGTATATTTTTTTTCACTAACTATAGAATTTATAGATTTTTCTATAAATTCTATTAATGATTTTTTTGATCAAAGGTAGTTCATAAAAAAATAAGTCAATATTAAATATTGGCTTATTTTACATGAAAACTCATGAATTACAACAGATTATAAGTAGTAAAATTATATTTTAAACTTTTTTCATTCAATATGATTATTGTACCAATTTTCTACAAAATCATAAGTTTGAAATATACATCTATCTTTTATATTTTTAAATGCAATTTTTTGTCTTTCAGTATCAAATTTATTTTTTCTTTCTTCTGGTGCAATAAATAAAAAATCAGTTCTAAAATCTTGAATTTCATTCATTTTTATAAATCAAGCTCTAAAATCTGTAGAATTTTCAACTTCTATCAATTTTGCAGGAAATCATCTTTCATTAAACCAAATTACATCAACAAATCTTATAGAATCATTGATAATTTTTTCATATGTGAATTGTGGAATTTTATCAAGAGTAGCTAGTTTTCAAATTTCTTTGTTTATAAAAATTCAATTTTTATCAGGAGTATATGTATCATATCAATTCATATTTCAAATTTCAATAAGCATTCATTGAATTCTTGAATGCATTCTTTCAATCTTATCTTTTTCTGTTTTTATAGGCTTTTCTTTTGGTAATTTATCTAAAAATTCAGTTAAAGCATAAACTCAATAACCAATTTTAGTAAATCTTTTATCTCTTTGAACTCTTTCTTGAATTGTATTATCTGTAGTTAATCAAGTTTTTTCTCTATATTTTCAAAATTCTTTATAAATAAGAGAAAGTGGTGCATAAAATCAATTATTTATCATAACTTGTTCTATTGCATCTGAAAATGTGATTTCTTTGTTTTGCATAATATAGATTTTAATATTAATTTTACTTTCCTTATTTTTTATTAAACTTTCCTTGTTTTTATAAAATAGCTTAAAATAAAGACAAATTTATATTTAATTTTACTTTCCTTATTTTAAATTAATTTAGATTAATCTATTTCTTAATTTTATATATAGCATTTTTGTCTCTAATTTTTTCACTATCTCTAGAAACTATTTCAATTTCTATAAAATTGTTAATATACTGTCTAATCATTTGAATTGAAATATTAATATTCTCTTTCAATTCTAGAACTGTAGATTTTTTATTAATCAATAAATAACTAAGTATTTGTTTTTCACTATCATTCAAAGAAATAAATATATTTTCTATTCTTTTCATAGTTTTTTCAGAAATAGTGTCTTCATCCTTTGATACATTATTTTTTAACACAAGAGTAACAATATTTTCTTTATCAATATATTCTGGTTCACATAAAAAAGACTTTTCCATTGATTCATAGATTCTTTTTACTCATTCATTTAATTCTCTTACATATCACATTTCATATAAAACTTTTGCTATCTTTGGATTTCTTGAAAATCTCCTTTCTCTTATATTTTTGACAGTTACTCACATTGGCAATGGTCAAGAATTTGAAATTTCAAGTCTATCATCATAATGTTTAATATAAATAACATTTCAGTGAATATTATAAGACCTGTGAGTTAATGCATTTACTAATCATTCCAGCCAAGCATCTTCAGGATACTCAGGAATTTTATTAAATTTTCAAGTTTCTAAATCTAAATAATAATAATCTCTAAAAACACTACTCAAAAATCTTTTTACTAATTCTATAAGTCTTGGTATACATCATTCAAATGGTTGATCTTTTATAACATTAAAATTTCTTCCTGATTCTAATTTTATTCAAGAATATCTTACATATCTTACTGAAGAAGAACTTATATACTTTTCAGTATTTTCAGCAAATAGTAAGATTGCTGCATTATTATAAATATACTTTCAATCTTTTTTTATTGCTAAATTTCTATATACTAATAAATCATCATAACTTCAGTTAAAATTTATTTTCTTTTTGTAATATTCCAAAACACTTTCTCTCAGGTCTTCTTTATCAAAGTCATCTCTTTTTTCTTCTTCAAATTTTCTTATAGATTTATTATATTCTAGTACCTTTACTGCTTCTCTATCTAATTTTATTGTTTCATCTCAATTTCTGAACCAAACTTCCTCATTATCTTTTCTACAAAAAATTCTTTCTTTTTCTGATGGTATATGATAGACTAAAATACATTTTCAATCTATATAAATTTCCTCTAATTTAACTATTGCAGGTGGAGTTATAAATTGATGAACAACTTGTAAATAATCATTAAATTTTGTGTTTGATAAAAGTTTTAAATCTTGTATTTCTCCAGAATTAATTCATAAAACCAAAATACCACCATCAGCATTTAACATTCAAATAATCTCACTAGCAACTTTTGAAGGAGAAAATCAAATATCTCCATCTGGTTTAAAAATTCATTTTCTTTCAAAAATAACTGACTCTTTTTCTTTTAATAAAAAATCTAGAGTTATTTTTGTATCATATTTTGATAATATTTGATTATTCATAAATTTTTTTTATTAATCTATAATTATATTTAATTTTTGTTTTTATTATAAAAATAATTTTTGAAAATGCTAGTTAAATATTATTTCTCCTCCCTCTTCCTAAAACTAAGAGCTTCCAATATATGCTCTTTTTTTATATCATCACTTCACTCTAAATCCGCTATAGTCCTGGATAATTTGAGTATCCTATAATAAGCTCTAGCTGACAGATTTAAACTTGCAATTGCTTGTTTTAAGATATTTTCACTTTCACTATCAAGCTGACAATATTTGTTTATTTCCTTTGTTGTCATCTCACTATTAAAAGTGATTTTTGTATTTTTAAATCTAGCTAATTGGATAATTCTAGACTTTTCAACCTTGTCTTTTATGATTTTAGAAGTAACTGCATTTTCATATTTTTCATCAACTTTAAATTCTCATACTTTTACTTTTGGTACTTCTATAAATATATCTATCCTGTCTATAAGTGGTCATGAAAGTTTGCTTTTATAATTTTCTATTTGCCTAAAAGTACAAATACAATCTTTGTCTGGATCAGATAAAAAACCACAAGGACAAGGATTCATAGCTCAAACTAATATAAATTTAGCTGGATAAGTCAGACTTGCATTTATCCTATTTACTGTGATTTCTCAATCTTCGATTGGTTGTCTTAAAACCTCCAAAACACTTTTATTAAACTCCAAAACTTCATCCAAAAACAAAACTCATTTATGTGCTAGAGAAATCTCACCTGGTTTTGCATTTCTTCATCATCAAATAATACTCACAGAACTTGCAGTATGATGTATAACTCTAAATGGTCTTCTTGTAATTATAGGATTTTCACTATTTAAAAGTCCTGAAATACTATAAATTTTTGAAACTTCTATTGCTTCATCAATTGTTAAATCAGGAAGTATTGTTGAAAATGCTCTACTAAGCATAGTTTTTCCAGAACCTGGTGGTCAGCTCATAATTATATTGTGTCCTCAACTTGCAGCTATTTCAAGAGCTCTTTTTGCATGATTTTGTCATAAAATATATTTTAAATCATATTTAGAATCTATAAAATCATCTTTATTTAAATTTTTAAAATCCAGTTTTGGAATTAATTCTAACGGTTTATCTTTATTTAAGATATCAATTAAATCAGTTAAATTATTTATTCAAACTATATCAATTCAAGGAATAATTGATGCTTCTAGTGAGTTTTCAAGTGGTAAAAATATTCTTTTAAATCATTTTTCCTTTGCTCAAATAGTACTTGGTAGCACTCCTGAAATCTTTCTAAGTTTTCAATCAAGAGACAATTCTCAGACAAATATACTATCTATTAAATAATCATCATTTATAACTCATTCATGATTTAATATCCCAATTGCAATTGCTAGATCAAAATTAGGTCATGATTTTTTTATATCTGCTGGTGCTAGATTTATAGTAATTCTAGAAGTTGGTAATTTTGAATTACTAGACTTTAAAGCTGATCTAATCCTTTCCTTACTTTCTTGAACTCATTGGTCAGGCAATCAAACTATCGTAAAACTAGGAAGTCATGTATTTATATCAACTTCAACTTCTATCAAATCAGAAACAATTCAGTTTATAGCAATAGAGTTTATTTTACTTATCATTTTTCAAATTTAATAATAAAATATCATTATACTCATGGCACATTAAATTTGCATTAAATTGTTTTTTGTTGATTTTTTTTATTTTTGAATTAAAATAATAACAATTGTAATTTTTAATGCTTTATCTATGAAAAAATTAATAATAATAACTCTTTTTACTCTAATTATTAGTTCTTGTACTCTTTCTAAAGACGATAATACAACTCCAAAAACTGATTCTGGGGCTATTATAAGTATTGATAATACTGATTCTTGAACTGTAACTTGAACAGGAGAAATAAGTGAAGAATGAAAATACACTTTTGATGAAAATTGAACAGAAATTAAAATTGAAACAAATTCTGGTGGACAAAATGCAAGTGTAGAAAAAAATATAGAAACTATAGTTGAAACAAATGAAGAAGCTTCTAAAGACAACATAACTGAAGAAGAAATATTAAATGATATAGACTCTTTAATAAATGACATAATTAATTCAGCTGAAAATGGATAATATAGTATCAAAAATAAGTGAAAAAATAAAAAAAGGAGGTGAAGTGTCTCCTTTTTTGTTTATTGGAAAAAACCTAGATTTACTAAATGAGAAAGTAGAAAATATTGCAATTTCCTTACTTAAAGAATTTGAGATTCCAAATGTATATTTATATATATTAAAAGATGACTGAGAAAAAATAAAAATTAAAGAAATAAAAAGCTTTGTAGAATATTCTAACTCAAAATCACCTTTTAAATTTCAAATATTTTTTATAGAAAATATCTCTAGATTAACCCCTACTTCAAGCAATTCACTTTTAAAATTTTTTGAAGAACCTTGAGTTTGAAACATCATTTTTACTACAAATTCTGGAGAAAATAATATTTTAGAAACAATTATTTCAAGAGTTCAAATAATTGACTTAAATATTTCACAAATTAAAAAAGAAAATGCATTTTATTTAAGTTTGATAAAAAGCTATTTAAAAGAAGAAAGTAATGAACTAATAGCTTACTTTTTTAAAAGTAAATTAGAAAAACAAGAATACATAGATTTCTTAGAAAATTTAATCATATATTCTAAAAATAATTTAACTTTTATAAATTATTTAGAAGAAATAAATGAAGATATAAATTCTATAAAACAAAATAATTTAAATGCTAAATATATAGTTGATAAATGGATTCTAAAAATAAAATAAAAAGAGCCTTTTCACTGATAGAATTAATAGTTTGAATAACTATTTCTATGATTCTTATGGTTTCTATTTGAGTTTTTGTATCAAGTTGAATGCAAAATATTTTTTTGCAACAAAAATCTCTGACAAATGCTTCAGATTTAAACGATTTTGCATCTGACATATATGAAACGCTTTGAAGTATAGAAAATTCAGGAAGTTTACATTTTACAAGTTCATGAGTTATATTTAAAAGACAAAATATATTTGATAAATGAGGTTTTACATATATTGGATCTTCTATTTTAGATTGATATTATTGTAATGATGTAAGTAGCGAAGATACAAAAACAAAACATATTTTTATAAAATACTTTATTCCATTTTTTAAAAATTGAGAAGATATAACTACAAATAATTATCTAACTTGAAGTATTAGTCATAAATGAAATACTTATATTTCATATCAAAAAGAACATAAGGTTACAGATAATTTATGAAATACAGTTATTTGAAGATGAGTTTTTTGAGATAAATTTAGTGAGTGAACAAGTGCTACTTGAATATATTTAAATTCTCCTACTTGAATGGCTTCTGATTGAGATGTTTTATATGTAAGTGATACTTTAAATAATAGGATTTTATACCTTTCATGAACAACTATTCACACACTTTTAGATGAAAATGATGGATTAAACGAACCAACTTGATTATATTATGATAGTGTTTGAAAAACACTTTATATAGCCAATAGTTGAAATTGAGAAATATTAAAATTTAGTAGTGAATCAGTAATTGTACCAAATAAAATATTTACTTTTTCATGAGTAACTGAAAATAATATTGATAAAATTTATTTAAGTTTTTATAATAATAATATAAATTCTAATATAACTTCTCTTAATATAAATACTGACTTCAATATTGATGAAGTAAGTGATGAAAAAGATTTTAATACCAATATATTTACTTATACTTTTATGAGTTGAGCAACTCAAGAGTATAAAAATTTTATATGAACAAGTACATATACTATTTGACTAACAAACTTAATAGATTTTTCAAATCCTTGAAATTATACTATAAAATTAAGGATATGATCTAATGAAAAAGAATTTTATTTTTTCACTCAGTGAGACGAAAAAATATATACAAAAACAGATAATAAATTAGAAGTTGCTATTCCAAATTTAAAATATCCAAATGGTATTTGGTGAACTGCAACTTATAATACTTTTGATACTACAAGTATATGAAATTTAAATATTGATACAAAAAATGATATTGTTTTAATTAATCCTATAAATGATTTAGATATATCTAAAAATTGAAATTTAATAAATTTAATTTTAAAACATTATAGAAATTATAATTGTTTCAATTTAGATGAAAATAAAGAAAAAATAAATACATTTTTATCAAAAGTGATGTTAAAATAAAAAACTAGGAACCTTCGGTTCCTAGTTTTTTATTTTAAGGTAAATTTTCAAGAAAAATTACCAATTCATATATTTCAAAATTTTCAACCTAACATATTACCAAATACATTATTTGTTCAAACTAAATCTGATTCATTCATTGTTTCATATTGAGGTGCTAATTCTCAGTCTACATATATTTGTTCAGTTTTAGATAAATAAAGTATTTGCATATCTTTAATAAAAGAAATAATTTCCTTCATTTCTCAATACCAATCTATAAAAGTTTCTATATTTTTTGTTATCTTTTTCCAAGTATTTATTTCTAAATATGATTTTGATAAATTCCATTTTACATAAAATACATCTCATCTAAAAAGAAATTCATACTTGTTTTTAGTTTTTTGCGATAATTGAACTAATCTATCCATAAAAGCTGGAGTAATAATCATACGACTTGTTACTTGATCTAAACATTGAACATCATAAAGTTTTTCAAATTCTATACTTTCAAGTTTAACACGATTTTTATTATTACTTTTTTTTACAAAAAAGTAAACAATTCATGAAACAACTAAAAAAGAAATAATTCAAACAGACATATTTTGAGAAAACATACCTATAAAAAATCATACTATTAATCAAATAATAATAGAAATAATAATATTATGTCAAAAATTATCAGCTTTATCAGTTTTTATAAATATATCAGTATTTATATTTATACGAGCACTTGGAAGTCTTGTTTTTAAAAGATAACAATGATTAGTAGTTACTCTTCTTCTATTTTTTCAAGATCATCTAACTTCAGAAGTTTCAAGCTCATAACCTTGAATTGTTGCATATCTTCAATCTTTTTGTAGTGTAAAAGCAATAGAATCTTCTATTTTATCAATTCTTTCATATGAGTTTAGAAAATTAACATTTCTAAGTTCCTTAATATCTCAAAATGCATATTTTTTGTTTCAATTATACTCTAATTTTTCATATATTTGTTTAGAAAGTTTTGATAAGATATTTTCTTTTATAGCTCATTCAATTCTTTTACGAAAAATACCAACAATTATTCCGAAAACTAAGAATCATAATATTGATCAATAGTAAATACCATCAAAAGCAACACTATTTCTATAATTTCAAGTATCACCTATCTCAACTTGAATAACTCATAAAGATGCTATGAAAACAACTCCAAAAAAAGCTATTAAACAAGATGGAAAAAGCCACATATATCTTTTTATACGATTTTTTTCAGCTTCTTCTAAACCTTTTATTACTTCATAATCATCAAAAAATGATTCTAATTTATTTATTTCACTTTCATCATTTAGTCATTTTTTTATAGCATATTCTCTTAATCAATTCATATTTTGTTTTTATTTTATATTTTATTTATTCTATGAAAACATTGCTTTTGCATCCATTTTTTCAACTTTAGCACTAGCATCTGCTTCAAACATTTTATATTCTTCAATTGTCATCATTGATGCAATCATACTTGAAGGAAACATTTCTTTTTTATTATTTAATTCTTTTACTGAAGAGTTGTATGCTCTACGAGCTCATTGTAATCTATCTTCTATTTCTGACCAAGAATTTTGAAGTTCTAAAAAATTTGCACTTGCTTTTAAATCTGGATAATTTTCTGCAACAGCAAAAATAGATTTTAATCCTGCTTGTAATTGATTTTCTTTTTCAAATCTTTCAGATGAAGTTTTATTTGAATTTGACATAAGACTAGCTCTAAGTTCAGTAACTTTAGAGATAACTCATGATTCATGTTGCATATATTGTTTAACAACTTCAACTAAATTTGGTATTAAATTATATCTATTTTGTAAAACTGTATCAATTGATCAAAATGATTCTTTAACATTATTTTTTGAATTAATTATTGAGTTATAAGTAACAATAAAATAAATTAAACAAAATAAAAGTATTCAACCAATTCATAAAAATAAATTTAATCATTCTCATAATAAACCAAAAGTTTGTGTTTCCATAAAATTGTATTAATTAATAAGTAAAAATATTTTAACATAAAAATAATATATTTACAATATTTCATCTATTTTATTTTCTTCAAAAAATTGAAAAGTAATTTAAATAATTTTTTTTCAAAATTTGCAAAAATATAACTTTCAATAATAAAAGATTCTTCGGTATTGTAATCTATAATTGCCACTTTATTAGCATAAATAATCTTTGTTATATTATCTTCAAAAAGATCAAAATTTTTAGGAACAATAACAACTTCTTTATCAAGTTTGTTTCCTTTTAAATTATTTAAATAATCGTTAGTTATAACCATCCTTTCAAGTCTTTTCTCATCTCTTAGTTTTTTGTATTTATCATATTCACTTTTATTTATGCTTGTTTTTGAAACATTGTTTCTTGAGCTATATCTGTAAAAAATATCTCATTTGTTAAGTGTATTTCATATATCTAAAAATATATTTCTAATACCAGTTTTTCAAGATAGGTGCTTAAAAACAGGTTTAGAAAAATTATTTGAAAACAAACTTTCAAGCTCTGGAATATAATCTTCAAAATCCTTTTTTATATTATCTAGATATGAATTAAAAATTTTCGGATTTTCAGCAATAAAATAAATTCTTTTTCAAATTAATACCTTTGAAATAAGTCATTGTTCTAGCATTGAAGGAAGTATTTTATAAAGTTTTGGTCTATTTATACTTAACTCTTTTGATAAATCCATTATTGTTTTTTTCGGATTTGAAATTAGAAAAAGATAGATTTTTGATTCATCTTCATTTAATCAAATTTTCTTTAATATTTGTTCACTCATATATAAATATGTAAAAATATATTACACTTTTAATTATACAATATTTTACTTTAAAATAAAGATAATTATAAATTTTTAAAATAATAAATTACAAAAGCATATAAAATAAAATATATTTTTTGAAATATAGACATGATATAAATATATTTTACTTCTTAAATATAGATATATGTTTGATATGCATTTTCATTCAATCGCCTCAGATTGAAAAAATTCAAATGAAGAAATTGTAAACTATGCTTTTAATAAAAGTTTACAATTTATAGCATTAACAGATCATGATGTTATAAGTTGAGAGGATTTTATAAATGAAGCTGCAGAAAAATGAATAAATTCTTGTTATTCTACTGAAATATCTGCTAGAGATTTAAAAAATAAAAAAAGTCTTCACTTAACTTGTTATTCAAGAAATTTCTGAAAAAATATAAGAGATATTTTAGAAAATACAGTAGAAAAAAAGCAACTTCTTATAATAAAACAAGTTGAAAAATTAAAAAATTCTGGATTTAAAATAGATTTAAATGAATTTCTAAATTATTTTTTATCTATGTGAAAAAAACTAGAAACTTTAAATAGGTATAATATATGACAATATATTTTTCTAACTCCAGAAAATAGAATTTTAGCTCAAAAAATAAGTTGAAAAATAGATATAAATCCTCAAAGTTTTTTTGAAATATTTTTAAAAGAAGTTTGAGAACAATATAGTAAATATTGATTAAAATACTGAATTGACGTACCAGAATATGAACCAAATATTGAAATATGTTGAGTTCTAGCAAGAACAAATAATGCAATTATATCAATTGCTCATCCAAATCTAAGTTTCAAAAAAGAATGATTAGAATATTTTAAAAGCATATATCCATATTATGTTGAAAACTGAATAAATTGAATTGAAATTAATTCAATAGCAAGTAAAGAATGGATAGAAACAATTTATAAATTCAGAGAAAAATATGGGATTATAATAACTGCTTGAAGCGATAATCATAGCATCTGAGAAATAGATAATAAACATTCTGATTTATGAGATTTAAATCCATTATTAAATCAAAATGAAAGATCTTTAATTTTAGAAAATTTTAAAAAAAAACTAGGAAATTAATTTCCTAGTTTTTTATTTATAAACTCAACTATATTTTCCTTAAAAATTTTTTTATCAAATTTCATTGCGTGATTTCTAATGTCATCAGGATTAAAATTTAGTGTTTCAAATTTATCAATAGCAATATTTAGTGAATTAACTGTTTGTTCTTTAAAAAAAACTCAAGTAATTCCATAAACAACTGTTTCTAATGCTCATCATTTTCAGTAAGCTATAACTGGTGTTCAAGAAGCCATTGCTGCAATTGTAACAAGTCAAAAATCTTCTTCAGGTGGAAATAAAAAAGCTTTTGCTTTAGAATGAAGATTATTTATATATTCTAAATTATTTGTAAAAATCCACTCTATATTTGATTTAGATTTTGCTTTTAAGTCTCTGTAAAGTTTATTGTCTGTATTTGTAGCAATCTTTATTTTTTTTCAATTTTCATTAAAAGTATCAACAATTAAATCAAATTTTTTATATGGAATACACCTACCATTATAAAAATAATAATCTTCTTTTACCATTTCAAAAGGTATTTGTTCTATATCTAAACAAGGATGTATAACTTCACTTTCTCTAGAGTAATATTTTTTTATTCTATTTGCTGTATTTTTGCTATTTGCTATAAAATAATCTGGTCTTTTTGAAGCTACAAAATCCCAAATTCTAAGTTTATGAACTATTTTTGGCATAAGCCATTTTCAAATAGGATTAAAAATCCCAAACTCCATCATATTTATATATTCATGATAATGACTCCAAAAATATCTAGTCGGAGTATGACAATAACAAATATGTAGCGTTTCAGGTTTAGTGATAACTCACTTACTCTCTGCACTACTTAAACTTATAACTATATCATAACTACTCAAATCAAAACTTTCAAAAGCTAATGGTCTAAAAATCAGTGCTAATTTATGATATTTATTTAGAAATGGTATTTTTTGAATAAATGAAGTTTTAATATTTCTATTTTTAAAAATAGCATTTTCTTCTCAGAAAAAAATACTAGTAAAAATATCTGCTTTAGGAAATATCTCAAGCATTTGTTCTAAAACTATTTCTGCTCCTCACCAATCTTTTATCCAATCGCAAACTATAGCTATATTTTTTTCTTGTAAATTTTGCATTTTGATTTATTTATTTATACTTTAGTAAATAATAAAACTAATACAAATATATGCAAATATTTTGAATAAAAATAGATAATATCTCTTCCAAAGAATTATTTGAAAAAATAACTAAGTTTGAAATACAAAATATAGTTTTCACACCAAATCCTGAAATACTTTTAAAAACAAAGAAAGATAGCGAATTTAAAAACTTGATAAATAAAGCAACTTACAAGACTTCTGACTGAATATGACTTTATATTGCATATCAAATAATAGATAATAATTACGGAAAAATAATAAATACACTATTTCTTCCCTACTTTTTTTTCAATTTATTTTTCAAAAGAAAATATCTTTACAAAAAATATGGTGAAAGAATTTGTTGAAGTGATTTAACAAAAGATTTAATAAAATACAGTGAAAAGAACAAGATAAAAGTTACAATTATTGATTTATACAATCCATCTGATACAAAAAAAGTAGAGTCTCAAAAAGTGTTTTTTAAACTTTTAAAAGAAAAGTTTAAAAAACTAGATTTTGATTATTTTATTTATGAACCAAGTAAAAAAGAAGAAATTATAGACAAGGTTAAAAATAGTAAGAGCAAGATAATTTTTTCAACTCTTTGAATGAAATGCCAAGAAAAATCAGTTGTTGAAATAATGAAAGAATGTGAAAATATAAAGATATGACTAGCTATATGATCAAGTTTTGATTACTTTATAGGATTTCAAAAAAGAGCACCTAAACTATGGAGAAAATTATGAATAGAATGGCTTTATAGACTAATTACTTGACCTAGAAAAATAGATAGATTAAAAAGACTATACAATGCTATATTTGTATTTATTTTTGAAGTTATCAGAAACAAAAAAAGCTAGAGTTTTCTAGCTTTTTTTAATATTCACAAAGTGAATTAATTTTATATCACTTTAAAATATCTTTTCTATCTATAAAAGTTAAATCTATTAAAAAATTTAGTGAATGAATTTTTCATCACAATTTTTCAACCAATTGACAAGCAGCAAGAGCTGTTCATCAAGTAGCCAATAAATCATCAATTATTGCAACTTTTTGTCATTTTTCAACTGCATCTATATTTAAATCAAAAGTATTTTTTCAATACTCTAATTCATAATCAACAGAAATTGTTTCATATGGTAATTTCCCTTTTTTTCTAACTATTACAAGTGGTATTCACAATTTGTATGCCAATGCTCCTGCAAACAAAAATCATCTTGCATCAAGTCATATAATCAAATCTGCATCACTTATATTTTTAGATATTTGATCTATTACTTCACTAAAAACTTTTGGTTCTTGTAAAAGAGTTGTTATATCTTTGAAATCAATTCACTCTTTTGGAAAATCTTTAACTTCTCTAATATATTTTTTAAAATCCATGGTTTAAAAATTATTGAGGATAAACTAAATTATAATCTTTTAAATTAAGCAAAACTTCATTTAAATATTTTTTAGATATATATCTAGCCATTGGTAAATTCATATCTAAATAATTTCCACAATCCATAGCACTTTGTCCAGGAATATGTCATTCAAACTCTGACATAAAAGTATATAATTCTATAAGTAATGGAACTATATCTTTAGATTCATATTCTCAACTTAATAAAAGATAAAACCCAGTTCTACATCACATTGGTCAAAAATAAATAGTTTTTGAACCATATTCACTATGATTTCTCAAAAAAGTTGCTGCTAAATGTTCGATTGCATGCATTTCTGCAGTATTCATAACTGGTTCACAATTTGGTTTTGTCATCCTTAAGTCAAAAGTAGTTATTGTACTATTTCCAACTTCATCTTTTCTTGAAACATAAACTCAAGGAAACATTCTTGTATGATCTATCATAAAACTTGCTATTTTTTCCATTTTTTTTTATTTATAAATTAAGATATTATTTTTTCTAAAACTTTTATACTATTATTCATTGCAAAATCTAGATTTCACATATGAGCATCTTTTGCATCATTGTCAGCTCAATCTGAAATAGCTTTTATAAATATACATTTTTCTAAACTATCAAATTCACGAGCAACTGAAGCTATGGCAAATGCTTCCATTTCTATAACATCTGCATTATAAATTTTTTTAATTTCTAAAACCTTTTCTGCATCATCAATAAACTGGTCTCAAGTAAGACAATATGCATTTTTTGTAACACTAAATGGTAAGTCTGAAAAATCTAAATTAATAGTATTTTCTATAATTATTTCTTTTTTTGCATAATACAAATGTTCGCCATCAAATGGCAAATACATATCATGTTGAGAAATTTTATTTAGTAGAAAAACATCTCCTATTGAAGCTTTATCTCATAGTAAACTTCATGCAATTCAAATATTTATTAATTTTGATATTTCATAATTTAAAAAAAGATAAGTTGTAGCTATACTTGCTTGTACTTTTCAAATTCAAGCTAAAGCTAAAACCATTTTTTCATTTTCAAATATAGTTATATTTTTTAGTTTTTTTGTTTTATGTAAATCATAAAGAGAAATAATATGTTCTGATTCCTCTTTCATCGCTGTTACAATTGCTATTTTTGACATTAAAAATTAGTTTAATAAGTAATCTATTATTATTATATAATTTTAAAATAAAAAACAAAAAAATTATATTTTTAAAAAAAACATTTGACATAACACAAAAAATACATAAAAATATATATGTAAATTTTAACTAAAAAAAATGAGAAATTTAAAACAAAATTATTTTTTCTTCTTTTGAAACAAATTCTTCTTCAAAGGATGATTTTTTAGTATATAAAATTTAAACAACTTTTTATAAAAACTAAAGACCTTTGAAAAAAGGTCTTTTTTTATAACTTATTTATTTTTTAAAAATATTTTTATGAACCAACCTAGAAAAGATACCCTATCAGTTGTTGATGATAAGAGGATTGAAGAAATTGAAGAAATTATAACTCCAAAAGAATTAGTTGAAAAATTTCCTCTTGATGAAAAAACTGCAGAATTTATAGAATTAAGTAGAATAGCAACTAGTAATATTATTCAATTAAATGATCCAAGATTACTTGTTATAACTTGACCTTGTTCTATTCACAATCCAGATGAAGCTCTAGAATATGCTGAACTTTTAAAATCAATACAAGAAAAAAATCCTCATTTATTTCTTGTTATGAGAACATATTTTGAAAAACCAAGAACAACAGTTGGGTGGAAATGATTATTAAATGACCCATATTTAGATGATAGTTGTGATATAAACTCTGGCTTGGAAATAGCTAGAGATTTGCTTCTAAAAATAAATAAGATGTGAATTCCAACTGCTGTTGAATTTCTTGATACTATAACTCCACAATATATTTGAGATTTAGTAACTTGGTGAGCAATTTGAGCTAGAACAACTGAAAGTCAAGAACATAGAAAACTAGTTTCAGGATTATCTATGCCAGTTTGATTTAAAAATGGTACAACATGAGATTTACAAATTGCTGTTGATGCTATAAAATCAGCTAGATGAAAGCATAGTTTTTTATCAGTAACAAAAGAATGAAGAGTTGCAAAAGTAAAAACATCATGAAATCCTGACTGACATATAATTCTTAGAGGTGGTGCAAATTGAACAAATTATGATTCTGAAAATATAAAAGCAACTACTGAAAAATTAGATAAAGCATGAATAAAAACTGGTATAGTTGTAGATTTTTCTCATGCAAATAGTAGTAAAAATCACAATAATCAACCAATTGTATGTGAAGATATAGCAAGACAAATAGAAGCTTGAAATAAAAGAATTATTTGAGTTATGATTGAATCAAATATAAATGAATGAAATCAACCTTTAAGTGATTCTTTGAAACATTGAGTTAGTATAACTGATGCTTGTGTTAATTGGCAAACAAATGATGAAATGATTGATAGATTAAGTTCTGCTTCTTGAAAAAGAGCTTAAATTTATTACAATAAAAAAATCCCGGAAACATAATGTGAGCTCTCCTAAATTCTCATTATTTTCTCGGGATATTTTTATTGTACTCATACGACATTAAATTCGCATTAAATTGTTTTTATTTTTTTATTTTTTTGGCTTAAAATTAAAGAAAATTTAGATTGACATTTATTTTTTATCTATTTTAATATAAAAAATAACTCTCTAAAATACTCTTCTTCTTTTCTTCTTAAAAACACTTCATCAATTAAATCAAAATCATGAACTAGTTTATTTCTAAGTTTATGAAGCTCCCAAACCTTATTTATATTTCAAATTTCATTAGGTTCTTTTTTTAATATATCTCAAAATGTTCATTCATATCACATTTCTAATAGTATTTTATGATAAAGTTTATCATAGTCTATTATTTTTTCTTTACTTGATATTTTTTTTGAAATTCATTTAAAAAGCTTATTTAAATAAATTTTTCTATTATTTGGTAATTTTTTCTTGATTGAAAATTTTATAACAGTAATAATAGCATATGAAATTATTCATACAAAAAAAATTATTAATAATCAAACATACATATTAATCATATAGATATTTTTAAAAATTTAATTCATTTATTATTTTTGTTTTTAATTCTTCTAAATTTTCCTTATTTGATGCAGAAATAAATATAGGACATAAATTAGAGTATTTTTCTTTTAAATATTCTTTTTTAGTTTTATAAACTATTTTTTCTCAGTTTTCTTCTACTATAAATTCATCATTTCATAAGAAATCTATCTTATTAAAAACATAGATTCTTTTTTGATTTGCTTTTATTGTTTCAAGTATTTCTTCTACTACTTTTATTTTATTTTCAAGTTTTGGATCAGAGCAATCTATAACATGTAAGAGTAAATCTGCTTCTATTGAATCTTCAAGAGTAGATTTAAATGCTTCTATTAATTGAGGTGGAAGTTCCCTTATAAATCAAATTGTATCATTTATAAGAATCTCTTTTGGAGCAATATATTGAAATGTTTTTTCATCATAACTTGCTTCAACAAACATTTTTCAAACACTTGTTCAAAGTGTAGCAAAAAGCTTATCTTCTGCCAATACTCATTTATTTGTTAAACTATTTGTAAGTGTTGATTTTCAGGCATTTGTATAACCAACAACTCAAACTGTTTTAATTCATTTCCTATCTCTTGATTGTCTATGTTGAGCTCTAACTTTTTCAAAATGAGAAAGTTCTTCTTTTATATTTAAAACTCTTCTTTGAAGATGTCTTTTCATTATTTCAGTATTTGACTCTCAACTACCTTTTCAAGCTTGTTTTCAAAGTTCCATTCACATATCAAAAATACGAGGTCACATATGTTTTATTGCTGCTAATTCTATTTGAATCTTTGATTCTTTAGTTTTAGCATTTTTTTCAAATATTTTTAAGATAAGATCAACTCTATCCCAAGCTTTTGCTCAAATTGGTTTAAGTTTTTCATTTATAGCATAGATTTGTTTTGGCTTTAAAATATTTCATAAGATCAAAATATTTGCTTCCTCTCTTTGCATTTCTTCAATTATTTGATCAAGTCTTCATTCTCAAATAAAAGTATTGTAATCTGGAACACTTTTATTTTGAATATGCTTAACGATAACAACTCAGCCGTATGTATTTACAAGATTTTCAAGTTCTCTCATCCTATCCTCCATGTTGTGTCTTATTTCTATATCTTCTGGAAGAATATCAGCCAAAAAAACTCTAAGTTCTCAACCTAGATATTCTATATTTTCTTGAAATTGTTCTAATTCTCTATTTGAAACTTGTCTACTCATATATTTTTTATAATTTTATTTATTGTATTCTATATTTTTTCTTAATTTTATCAAATACTTAAAGAAAAAAGCCATCCTGAAAATCAGGATGACTTAATCATTTTAAAGAAAGAAAAGATTAATCCCATAATAAAGTAAAATATGGAAAACTTTTTTTTCTCTTTTATACAAAAACAAGTTGGAATAATTAATAGATTGTTTTGTTTTAATAAAGAAATTTCAACTCTATTTTCAAAATCAAACTCTTGTTTTTCTTTTTTAGCAAAAGCTGCTTCAATATTAAAAGTATCCCTTTCATATTTCATAAGCCAAATTTTTCGGCTAGTTTTAGTATATCCTTTTCCACTCATAGGAATAGGCTTATTCATAATTAACCTCCTCCTTTTAGGAAAAAAATTGAAAAAGTAATATAAATATAAATAAAATATTATATAAGTCAATTAAATATTTCTGAATCCTATATTAATTTTAATAAATGAGAATAATTCTCATAATAATAAAATTTACTTTACAAAGTATAGAAACTTATTAAAATACTTTCATAAATAATTTTTATAAATTATTTTATTAATAATAACTAATATTTAAAAATGACTAATATAGATTATGATTTAATTATAGTTTGAGCTGGTTCAGCTTGATACCCTGCTTGAATGTATGCTAGTAGATATAAGATAAAAAACTTAATTATTTGAGCACAACCTGGTTGAGCTTTGGCAACTTCTCATAGAGTTGAAAATTGGCCATGAACTATTTCTGCACCAGGAAAAGAAATAATGGATTCTTTCAAAGAACACTCTTTAAGTTCAGGAAGTGAAATACTAAGCGAATTTGTTAGTGAAGTAACTAAACACAAAGATAATTTCCATATAAAAACAATTTCTTGAAAAGAATTTAAATCAAAATATGTAATTATCGCAACTTGAAATAATCATAGACATCTTTGAGCAAAAGGTGAAAAAGAATTTTTATGAAAATGAGTAAGTTATTGTGCTACTTGTGATTGACTGTTTTTTAGAAATAGAGAAGTTATTATTGTTTGAGGATGAAATACTGCAATAACTGAAGCTCTTTATTTGTCAGATATTTGTAAAAAAGTGTATATTGTTCATAGAAAAGATACTTTTAGAGCTGAAACTTCATGGGTAGATAAAGCAATGAGTAAAGAAAATATTGAAATGGTATTAAATGAAGAAGTTGAAGAGATAGTTTGAGACGCTCTTGGTATGACTTGAATAAAATTAAAATCAGGTAAAGAATTAAAAGCAGATGGTATATTTGTAGCTGTTGGAACACTACCAAATACTTCAATTGTTGATAATTTATGATTAGAAAAAGATAGTGAATGATGTTTAGTAGTTGATGCAAGACAAGAAACTAGTGTAAAATGACTTTATGCTGCTTGAGATGTAACTACAAATTCAAATAAATTTAAACAAACTATTATGAGTGCTGCAGAAGGTTGTCTTGCAGCAAATAGTGTACATGAAGATAATTTAAGATAATAAAAAACTGCCTTTGGCAGTTTTTTTTATTATCTAGAAATCCCAACTTCATTTCATAGCACTTGATTGTGCATAATTTGTAACTGTAGATTCAAAGAAATTTCATTTTTCACCATTATTATCTTGTAATCTATCAAGATGTTTATATGGATTTTTTATTACATCTGGATAAAGTGGTTTTATACCTAACATATTTAATCTTTCATTAGCTAGCCATTTTGTATAGTTTTCTATATTTTCATGACCCATACCTATAATTTTTTCTCAAAGAATATGTTTAGACCATTTTACTTCTTGTTTAACTGCTGTATCCATCATTTCAAGTATAAGTTTTTCACTATACATTTCAGGAAATTCTTTTTTGATTTCTTTAATTAAATTAGCAAAAATAGTAACATGAGTTAATTCATCTCTTCTAATATAATTTATCATTCTATCTGTCGCAACCATTTTTCATGCATCAGCAAGAGTATCAAAAAATGCAAATCAGTTATAGAAATAAATACTTTCAAGTAAAAAATTTCAAATTATTCAAGCAAAGAAATTTTCATCATTTGGATTATCAATAAATTTTTGATAAATACCTCCGATAAATTCATTTCTTTCAAGTAAATGCTTATCATTTCTCCAAAAATAGTATATTTCTTCTCTATCCTTAGAATCAACAACTGTTTCTAAAATAGTAGCATAAGATTGAGAGTGAATTGCTTCTTGATAAGTTTGTATAGAAAGTATAAGATTAACTTCAGGAGCAGTTACATATTCAGAAAAATTTGGCAAATTCATAGTTTGTATACTATCCAAGAATATCAAAAAAGATAATATTCATTTATATGCTCTAGCTTCATCAGCAGTTAATTCTTTTTTAAATTGATTAGCATCTTCTCAAAGTCATTTTACTTTTTCTGGAAGCCAAAAATTTCAAACCATAACTTGATATAAACTTTTTGCCCAATTATACTTAACTGCATTTAATTGAAATAAACCAGTTGTATTTCATTTTATTATTGTTCTATCTGCAACATCATCATTTCATTTTGGATTAAAAATTGGATTTGCTTTCAGTTGTTGTTCTGTCATTTTAAAACTTTTGTTAAAAATATACTTAAAAAGTAATTTAATGATTTTAAATTAAAAATCATTTTATTTTTTAAAATTATGTTAATTTCTTGTTAAAAATTAATTAAAATGTTTTTTTATTTATAAATTCAATAAAATCTCTAGAATTTTCAAAATTTAAATGAACTGAAGCATATCTGATATATGCAACTTCATCGAGTAAAAATAAAGAATCTAAAACATTTTTTCAAATTTCTTTTGATGTTATTTCATTTCTATTTCACCATTTAAATTCCATCTTTCTTATTAAGTCATTTATTTGATTTATACTTATATTTCTTTTATTAACAGCCTTTAAAATACTGTCTTCCAATTTATCTCTATCATACCTTTGCTTTCTGTTTCAAGATTTTTCAACTATCAAATCAGTAGTTTCAATTTTTTCAAAAGTAGTAAATCTATTATGACAATTTTCACACTCTCTTCTTCTTCTTATTGCTTTTCAATCTTCAGAAGTTCTTGAATCAGTTACTCTGGTATTATCATGTCAGCAATTTATACAATACATATTTTCTAAAATTACAATATATTGAGTTTTATATAAAACAATTATACTAAATATAGTAATATTGCAATATAAAAAACTATAAAATTTATAGTTTTTTATATTAATTTTTCTCACTTTCTAAGCTTTTCTCTATAAAACAAAATACTTTTATCTAATTCCTCTAATTTTAATAATATTGCTTTTTCTTCCTCTTTTATTTCTATTATATTATTTATTCAACCATCTTTTAAAACTATTCTTTTATTTCAAGACAATGCTAATATAGGGTCATGAGTTGCTATCAAAACTATTTTATCTTCTCTAAGTAATAAACTAAGTGCTTTTTTTCTATCAACTCATGCATTTTCAATCTCATCAATTAAAACTATGGGAGATTTACTTAAAATAGCAATATCTGCAATCATTAATGCTCTTGACTGTCATCAACTGAGAGATGTAATAAATGTTTTTCAATCAAAAGATTCTCAAGATAATTTATTTGCTTCTTCTATTATTTTTTTTACAGTATTTTCAACATCAGAAATATTTCTACTTTCTGCATGTAATACTAAAAAATCCTCTACTGTTAAATCCATAATAAAATTCATATTTTGAGTTAATTGTGCAACTAACTTAAAATCACTAGAATATCTAAGTTCTTTTGGTGGAAGTATTCCATTTACAAATATAGTTCTATCTGTTGGTGTATCTTTGCAGGCCATCCATTCTATATCTGCAAGTAATCTAGATTTTCAAGATCAAGTAGGTCAAACAATTGATATTACCTCTCACCTTTTAATTGTTAAAGATGAAAAATTTTCATTTATTCAGTTTTTGTTTTTTCACGATTTTATAGTAATTTCATGTATATCCAATAGTAAATTATTACTATTTTGCTTAATTAGGTTTATATAAAATTCATAAAAACTACTTGATAATATTTGCTTAGTTGTAGCTTTTTCTATATAAAAATTATCAGAAAAGCTATTAAAAAAATCTTTTAAACTTAATTCATCTTTTTCTAAATAATCAATTCAATTTGTATCTAAATATTCTTTTAATTTAGGAATTGAAGACAACAAAAATCATAATTTTTTATCTAAAAATTCTAAATAATTTATCATAATATATTGTTAATCATCTAAATTTACTTTTTTTACATTTCACATTTGAAATCTTTTTCATATACGAGTTTCTCCTAAACAATAAGAACAAACTGCTGTTGGCATAGAAAATCTAAGACTCATTCATTCTAGTGTTTCATACATTTCCTTATTTTCCATCAATAAGTTTGATAATTCATAGGCTCATTGTCAATTTAATCAATTTACATTCATTACTATTGATTTTGGGTTTACAGTTTTTATTCTAGAAACAAAAACCTCTCTTTCTGCTTGTGAAACTATATCTCACTTAGTAACTATAACTATATCCGCTAATTTTAACATTGGTCCTATCTTTTTTGGAGTATTTATTCAGCTTAAATTATCAATAACACAAACTGCTTTTATTTCCTTTATATAAGGACTACATCTGTTGCAAAGTCATGCGCTTTCAGTTATAAGTACTTCTAAATCTTGTTTTTTTCACCAATTAAATATCTCTTCTATATTACTAACAAAAAAATGATCTGGACAAATATTTGCAGATAATGCTTTTTTTACAGGAATACCTAATTCTCCATATAATTTATCATCATCAGTCATAAGACAATCCATTTTTACAACTCAAACTTTAATTCATTTTTGCAAAAAATTTTTAATTACCTTAATTATAACTGAAGTTTTTCAAGAAGAAGGTGGTCATGAAAAAGTTATTAAATTTAATTTTTTTTCTATCATATATTTTTATTTAAAAACCACAACTACTATTTCATGAAATTTTATTTTCAATTTCTATTGCTCTAGGGTGTAAAATAAAGTTTTCTAAATTTGTATGTCTCATTAAATCCTCTTCTAGTTTTTGTAAATTAGCATACAAAGCTTGATAACTTCTACATGCTCCATCTGGCAAAGTATAATTTGATGTTAATTTTTTTAACTCTAAAAGCATATCTCCATAATTATCATGTTCTGATTCCATTTGTCTTATAGGATTTTTTATACTTCCACAATGTAATGGTTTTAATTCAGTATTATTATCAAAATTATTTTGTAACTCATTTAACATTGGATGTAAAATTTGTCATTCCTTATCAAAATGCATTTCTAAAACAGGAACTAATCCCTCTACTATATCTCTAATTTCATATAATTCTTTATGTGATTCTCAGTGAACCATTGCAACTTTCTTAGCAAGAACTTCTGTTGGATACAAAAGCTCTCTAATTGGTAAATGAAAAGTATTTTTAATATACTCTGCTATTTCAGGTAATGTTTTTGATGATAAATCTATATCTTCAGAATTATTAAAATCAACAAGCTTAGATAACTCAGATAAAACTAAATCTAAATCAAAATTATCTCTTTTTGATGATTCCTCTAAAGTAATATTTCATTTACAACAAAATTCTATTCAATATTTCAAAAAAACACTTACTGTAATTGGATATTTTGATGCAACTTCTCATATAATATCTGTTTTATTTATTTTCATTTATTTGTAAATTAATTATTAAAATAACTAAAATATTACTTTTATAAAAGTAATATTTTAGTTTCTAATTCATACATTTTTTATATATTTATTTGAGATTTCGCTAAATTTTTCTAGCTCATTTTGGTTAAAACTTTCTCAATTAAAATTTTGATTTAAAGTATTTCCTGACCTATAATTTTGTAAGTAATAATTCTTTGCTCCAGAAATATATTTTGATATATTTTCTATTATTTCTTCATTATGAATTCACTTAATAACTGTAGTTCTAAATTCATAATCTATAGTTGAATTTAAAAGTATATTTATAGTTTCTAAATATATCTTTTCTTCTAATTTAATTCATGCTATATAAGAAAAATTTCATATCTCATATTTTATATCCATTGCAACATAATCAAGCAAATCTTCATCTAAAAGTTCTTTAATTATAAATGGATCTCTTCAATTTGTATCAAGCTTAACTTTATATCAAAGTGATTTAACTTTTCTACAAAACTCTTTTAAATCAGTTTGCATAGTAGGCTCTCAGCCACAAATTGAAACTCAAGTAAGATTTCATTTTCTTTTTTCCAAAAAATTAAAAAATGCTTTTTCCATTATTAAATTTTTTAAAACATTTTTCAGTTTTTCTGGTAATACGAACTCACTATTATGACAATACTCACACCTAAAATTACAACCAGGAGTAAAAACTATGGTAGAAATTTCTCATGGAAACTCTATCAAAGAAAATTTATTTATTGCAGATATTTGCATATTTTTATTTTAAAGGAACAAATTCATCCCAACCATACATATCAGGATACTCTTTCCACGGTCATTCACAAAGTTCATATTTAGAACAAGACTTACATTCTTCTCTTTTTGTTTTTCATTCATTCCATCTATATTCTGCATAACTTTCAGTTCTCATTTCTGCATCATTTATAGAAGTTTCTGGCATTATATTTTCTGAAATTGCATATTCATATCATTGCATTAAACAATAAGGAATTGCTTCAGTATAAGCAGGAATTCAAGCATTTTTTGCTAAATCAAGTGCTTTATGAACATATGGTATAACAATAGATTTTTTAGGAACAACACTTTCTTTATTTTTATCTGCACTTCATAATATATGAACAAATGCAAATTGAAATTGATTTACTTTTAAATCTATAAGTAACTTAGCAAGTAATGGAATTTCTTTATAATTATCATTTGTAATTACAGAATTAATAATAACCAAACATTTTAGTTTTCTTAAATTAATTAATCATCTTACAACCCTATCCCAAGCTCAAGGTGTTCAAACTTGCTTATCATGAGTTTCTTTTTTAAATCAATGAATTGAAGGACTAAATTCTGTTACTCATGCATTAAGTAATTTTTTTATATATTCTATATCATCAAAATTTGTTCAATTAGATTGAATTTGAATTTGTATAAATCATAATTCTTTAGAATATGAAACAGCTTCAACTAAATTTGGATGAACAGTTGGTTCTCATCAAGTGAAAACTACAGATCTAGCTCATAAATTATATTCATTTAATATAATTGATTTTATTTCATCTAAAGTTCTAGGTTTATATTTGTATCTTTTATCTCACTGAACACAAAAAGTACAATGATTATTACAAGCAAATCAAACTTTAATATCGGCTCTCTTCATAAATATTTATATTAAATATATAATTTAAATTATTATAATTAACAATACTTATTTATGAAATCTAAATTTTGATTTGTCTCTTTAAAATAATTTCTAGAATAAAATTCACTCTTTTTTCAAATATTAAAACTTGTAACTGGCCTATGGTATCACATAACTCTAGTATAGATTTCACATCTAGTTCTTTCAACTTCCATACCTTCTTTATTTATAAATACTGCTGACATAATATTATTTGGTTAATTAATTATAATATAACCCCTACTTAAATTGCTTATTTATTTAATAAATTAGTAAATTAAATGGTGGATTTTTAATTTTTAAACATCTTCATTTTCAATTTTTTTCATTTTTTCACTATCATCTGTATATATTTCCCTAGTTTTTATATCAAATTTTTTTCAATTATATCATACTTCAGCATCACATTTAGGACAAAAATCATGTTCTCAATTTACATATCAATGTTTAGGACAAATAGAAAAAGTTGGAGAAATAGTTATATATGGCAAACTATAATTTGTTAACACATTTCTAACAAAGTTCTTACAAGATTTACTATCTGTTAATCTTTCTCACATATATAAATGTAATACAGTTCCTCATGTATATTTACATTGAAGTTCATTTTGTTCATCAAGTGCTTCAAATGGATCAGATGTAAATCAAACTGGTAATTGAGAAGAATTTGTATAATAAGGAGCTTCTTCAGTCCCTGCTTGAATTATATTTGGTAATTGTTTCTTATCTTCTTTTGCAAATCTATATGTTGTTCATTCTGCTGGAGTTGCTTCTAGATTATACATATTTCAAGTTTCTTCTTGATATTCTTTTAGTTTTTCTCTCATCAAATCAATTACTTCCATAGTGAATTCTTTTCACCAATCACTTGAAATATCTTCTTTTCAAGATGTAAAATTTAAAATTGCTTCATTCATACCATTTAAACCAATAGTTGAAAAATGATTTCTAAAACTTCTTAAATATCTATAAGTATAAGGATAAAGTCATTGTTCTAGCCATTTTGTAATTGTTTTTCTTTTTAGTTCAAGAGATATTTTTGCTTGTTCCATAAGATAAACTACTTGATTTTTAAATGCTTCTCTATCTCAAGCCGAGTTATATCATATACGAGCCATATTTAAAGTAACAACTCATATACTTCAAGTCATTTCCGCACTTCAAAATAATCAACCTCATCTTTTTTCTAATTGAGTTAAATCAAGTTGTAATCTACAACACATTGATCTAACTGCACCTGGTTTATATGCATCTGGATTTTCAATTTTTTCTATAGTTCAATCTGGTTTTTTAACTCTTTTATATTGTGACCCTACAAAATTTTGAAAATATGGTAATCAATATTTAGCTGTCATTTCAAACAATAAATCTATATCAGGATCTTCCCAAGGAAAATCTGGAGTGATATTATAAGTTGGGATTGGAAAAGTAAAAACTCTACCATTTCTATCTCATTTAATATAAACTTCAATTAAAGCTCTATTTATAATTTTCATTTCCTCTTCTAATTCTCAATATTTTTTCTTATAATATCCTTTTTCAATTCAACCTAAGAATAATGCCTTTTCTTTTAAATCTTCTGGACAAGTCCAATCAAGAGTTATATTTGTAAACGGAGATTGTGTTCACCATCTACTTGGTACATTTAAACCAAAAATAAAGTTTTGCATTTGTTGATAAACATATTTATATGTTTTATTATAAATATAGTCTTTTTTTTCTTTTTCATCTTTAAATGAAGCATTTACTTCATTTAATTCTTTTTCTATTTCTTCTTTGTATTTATGAATAAATGGTGAAAGATAAGTATCAAAACTTGAAAATGCTTGTGCTCAAGCCCATTCATTTTGAAGAGTTCATAAGAAATTTATCATTTGATTAACTGCTGCTTGCAGATTTCTTGCAGGTGAAGAATCAACTCTCTTATCACTACCATTAAATCATTCTTCAAGTAATGCCCTTAAACTCCAACCAGCACAATAACCTGAAAACATATCTAAATCATGAATATGAAAATCTGCACTTCTATGTAAGTTTCAAATTTCAGCTGGATATATATGAGATAACCAATAATTTGCAGTTACTTTTCAAGAAATGTTTAAAATCATACCTCAAAGTGAATAACCAGAATTTGCATTTGCATTTATTCTCCAATCTGATTTTTCTAAATATTCTTCCATAGATTTACCTACTTCTATAACTACATTTTTATCAGTTCTAGATTCATTTCTTTTTTGTCTATAAAGTATAAAACTTTTAGCTACACTATCATGTCATTCCTTAATTAATACTTCTTCTATCTCATCCTGAATTTGCTCAACAGTTGGTATGTTTTTTCAAACCTTTTTTTCAACTAAACTAATTATTGTATTAGTAATAGAAATAACTTGAGTAAAATCATCTCAACCAACTGATTTTATTGCTTTTATTATAGCATCTTCAATCTTTTTTTGTTCAAAAGTTGTTATTGCTCAATTTCTTTTTTTAACTTTATATATAGACATATTAAAATAAATTTAGAAAAACAAAAACTACATATTGTATATAGTTAATTTAACTATATACAATATGTAGTTTTTTAAAAGAATTTTTATATATTTTGAATTGACTATTTTTATATTTATATCATATACTTTACAACATATAGTATTAATTAATTCAAAATGCTATTTTTATTGATTCTATATTTGGATTTGTTCAATTTTCAGATGGTTTGTTAGAATTTAATTTATCAACTAAATTTTGAATTGGTGAATTTAAAATTATTTCTACTATTTTTTTATATTCATTCTCTAATATTAAAATATCTTCTATAGAAATTTTTCATCATCATAATAAAAATTCTCTCTGTGATAATACATAAAAAGTATTTCACAAATAATCCTCTAATCTACTTCATGAAGATAAATCAAATTGATAGATTTGTTGTATTTTTTCTTTTAATTCTATAGATTTTTCCATAATATATATATTTAAAAATAAAAATAAAAATAAAATATCTATTTTTATTATCAACTACAACTTACACATTCTTTTACTTCAAGACTCATAGATCTAACATAATAAACTGTTTTAATTCATTCTCTATGTGCTTTAAAATAGTATTCATAAAGCTCTTTTGGAGAAACATTTGCAGGGTTTATCATCCATTCAAATGAGATTGATTGATCTATCCATTTATATATAACTGAAACCATATCAATTACATCATTCATATTCATATTTACATATTCTTTGTAATACCAAAAATTTTCTTCATCTAAGTTTGGTGCCACATTTACACTTGGTGCAATTGCATTTGTTTCAACAAAATATTTTTTATAAATAGGTAAAATTGAAGCTGTTGTACCAACTACTAAAGCAGTAGAAGTATTTGGTGCTGGAGCTAAGTGATAAGCAAATCTTACTCAAGTTTTTTTAATATTTTCTATTAATTCTAACCAGTCAGCACTCATTTTTGAATTATTTCTAAACCAATTAGCATCTTTTTGAAATAATATTCATTTAGACCATTCACTTCATTTATAAACTTCATAAGTTCCTCTTTCTGTTGCTAATTCATTTGAAGATTTAAGAGTTTGATATGCATATTTTTCAAATAATTCATCAACAACTGTTCTTGCTTCTTTACTATCGTATGCCAATTTATTTACAGCTAAATATTCAGCAAGTCATAAAAATCCAAGTCAAACAGATCTATATTTTTTTGCAGTTTTTTCAGCTTCTTTTATAGGATAGAAATTTAAATCAATTACATTATCAAGTAATCTCATAGCAACTGGAAGTACTTTTTTGATATCGTCAGGAGTATTAACTTTTGCAACATTTATTGATGCTAGGTTACAAACTACGCTATCTCCTGGCTCGTATTTTATAATTATTTTTCCATCTTCAATTGTTTCTTCTATAAATTTAGAAGGACTTGTATTTTGACATATTTCAACACAAAGTTGAGTTGAATATATATTTCAAGCATGTTTATTTGGATTTGCTTTATTTACTGTATCTCTAAAAAATGCATAAGGCATACCAGTTTCAACAGTTGCTTTTAAAAATTTTTTAAACAAATCTCTTGCAGAAATAACTTCTTTTAATTCTAATTTTTCATTTTTTTCACACTCAGAATAAAAAACTTCAAATTCAGCTCAAAAGTGATCTTGTAATTTTTTACCTGTAAAATCAGTTACTTCTTTTGGATCAAAAAGTGTCCAATTTTCATCATTTGCTACTCTTTCCATAAATAAATCTGGAAATGAAACCGCTGGAAATACATCAAAACTTTTATTTCTTATATCTCAAGTTTCAGTTTGAATATCAAGAAAACTATATATATCTCTATGAAAAACATCTAAAGTTACACTTATTGCTCAAGCTCTAGCTCACAATTGATTTACTGCAACTGCAGTATCATTTATAACTTTAATCCAAGGATTAACTCAACCTGCAGCACCTTTTACTCATCTAATATTTGCCCCTCTACTTCTAATATTTCAAAGATAAACTCAAATTCATCCTCAAAATTTAGAAACTTGTGCCATATTTTCAATAGAATGATAAATTGCTCTTAAATCATCTTCAACATTAAATTTAAAACAACTAGATAATTGATGAAAATTTGTTCTAGCATTTAATAGAGTTGGAGTTGGTAGAGAAATTTTACCAGTAGCACAATAATCATATATCTTTTTTGCAATTTTTAATCTATTTTCCTTTGGTTCAGGCATAGCTAAAAATAGAGCAATACTCATATACATTTCTTGAGGTAATTCTTTTATTTTCTTATTTGGATTTAAAAGATATCTTTTTTTATACATCAAAATAGTTGTATAATTGTATTCAAAATCATAATCTTTTTTCAAGTATTTACCTGCTTCTAAAATATCTTCTTTTGTATAATAATTATAGAAATTTTTAGAATATAATCATAATTTTACATATTCATCAAATAATTCAGCATAATGTTTTGCTTCATATATTTTTTTGATATCCATTTTTCTATTGTTTGAAGCTTCTTTATACAAATCAATTAAAGCCAATCTTCAAGCAATAAATTGCCAAGAAGTATTTTCAATAGAAATCAAATCTATAGCTGATTTAATAAGCATCTTAGTTATATCGTTTGTTTTCATTCATTCAACGATATATTTTCTAAAACTATCACTTATTTCTTCAAATCTACATTTTCTAGCTAATCAATAACTTACGATTTTATAAGTTTTTTCTATTTTATCCATATCAAAACTTTCTTTTTTTCAAGTAGTTTTAATAATTTTAAATGTATTTTCAGATAATTTTTTTTCTACTTTTTCTTTTGCTTTTTCTCTTGCTTCGGCTCTTTTACTTCTGTAGATAATAAAATGTTTCATTACTTGAAAATATCAAGATTCCATTAATTCTCTTTCTACTTGGTCTTGAATCATTTCAACAGTTATAAACTGAGATTTATCAAATTTTTCTAATTTTAACTCTAATGCTTGAATTACATTATCAGTTATAAAATCTACAAAATCTAGGTTTTTTTCTCATACACTTTCGGCTGCTTTTTCTATAACTCTCTCTATTCTACTTCTATCGAAGTGTAACAAATCTCAATCTCTTGTTTTAATAACTTTAATACCCATATCAAACATATAAAAAAATAAAGTGTCTTAGAGAAATTTAACTATTTTTCTAATTTTTGCTAACAATTTTAGAACAACCTTGTTAAAACTTTTTTACACAATGTTAAAAACAATAATTAATACTCTATTAATAGTCATTTTTTTATTTTTAATATTTAACAAAACAATAAAAATAAAAATAAGCAATATTGTATTTTTATATCACATAATATTTTTATAAAATAAAAAGCTTTTAGTCTATACTAAAGGCTTTTTATTTTATTCTGGTCAATTTAATTGTATTATGTTACTCTCTTGTTCTTCACCTGTTATTTTAATAACATCTTTTTCAATTAGATTAAATTTTTTATATGCATTATTATAATGATTTATACTTGTTCACAAACTATTTCATAGCTTTTCTAAGTACTCTTCATAAGCATCAAGATGCTTAGATAATTTCTCAACATGTTTCTTAATATCTTGTGCTTTTTCTTCTATTTGTAGAGCTCTAAGTCATTGCATAACTGTTTGTAAATATGCATAAAAACTAGTTGGACTTACTATAATTACTTTTTTTTCTTTAAAAGCATATTCTATTAAATCAACGGTATTTGATTTCAAAGTTCAGATTTTATTTACAAGTAAATCATAATAAATTCATTCACTTGGAATAAACATAAAAGCAAAATCCATAGTCCCCTCACTAGGTCTTATATATTTACTTGTTTCATCGATTCTTTTCTTTAAATCATTTTTGAAATCTTTTATATAGATTTCTTTTTGCACTAGATTATCTTCACTTAATACCCTATTATAATTTTCAAGCGAAAATTTAGAATCTATAGGAATAATCTTTTCTTTTACGAATATAACTCAATCTACTATTTCACCATTTGCAAAGCTATATTGCAACTCAAAATTATCTGGAGGAAGTATATTTTTTAAAACATTTTCTAAAAAATATTCTCACAAAATACCTCTTTGTTTTGGATTTTTAAGTATAGATTCAAGTCATTCTAATTGACTTCAAATATCTTTTATTTGTTTATTTGTTTCTTCTAAACTTGATAATTTTTTTGTTATTTCCTCTATTTTTTGTGATGCCTCTTTTGAAATACTAGTATTTATTTCTCACTGTCTCATAGTATTTCTATTTGATTCTGACAATTTAAAATCAAGACTTTTGTTAAGTGCTAGAATTTGATCTTGAAGTAATCTAAAACTATCATTTGAATTAGATTTGTTTCACAATTTAGAAAAAAGATAAAAAATCACTGCAAGCAATACAAAAACAACGAGTATTAAAACTACTTCTAAATTCATAATTTTCTTTTAAAAAATATTTTAAAGAAAATCTAAAAAACTACTTCGTAGATATAAAAATCAAGATTTTTTAGGTAATTTTTTTGAAAAAATTTTTACTTATGCCTTTGTAAAGAGAAAAATTTTTGATAAGAAATTAACAAAAAAGATTATTTTTTATCAGATGTTAGTTTTTTAGATTTTTATTAACTCAAACTTTTAATAACATATGGAATTATATCTTTTGTTTCATTTATTCCTTCTGGTAGATTAAAGAGTATATTATCTATATCTTTTGGATTATATCACATAGCGGTAAGAGTTGATTTAATAGAGCTATGAAGTGATGAATCTATATTGTTTGCTTTTAATACATTTTCAGTTTTTCTGAAATCTATAGCAAATTCTTTATCTTTTAATTCTAGAATTATTTTTTCAGCCATTTTTTTACCTACTCATTTTATACTTTCTATAGTTTTATTGTCTTCTCATTTTATAGACATAATAAGTCTTTCAATTCAAAGAGATAGTATCTGCATAGCTACTTTTCAACCTATTCAAGAGATTTTTATAAGCTCTCCAAAAACTTTTTTTTCTTCTTTTTCTATAAATCAAAAAAGGTTTTCACTATTTTCTGTTTTATAGTGATAAATAAATAATTCTACTTCTTCTAAAGTAGCAAGTTTTGAATATGTAAGTTCATTTATAAGTACTTCATACCCTACTCAACTATTTGTTAAAATAGTCATATTAGTGAAATCTAAATCAATTATTTTTCAAGTTATATATGAAATCATAGTGTTTTTGTTAAAAATTATCTACATTAGAAACTATTTTATATGTATCTTCCTTAAATTTTAAAATTCTATCTTGTTTTATATTATCTAATAAATTTACAATATTAAGTTTAAATTTTTTACTTCATTTTAAATAACATCATTGACTCTTATAATTAATAAACAAATTTCTTTGAGGATCAATAATTCATAATGGTATTTTTTCATCTATATTAATTATTTCTTTATTAAAATAATCAATAATTCTATTATGAATTTCAACAACATAATTTTTTTTAAAGTCTTCTGGTGAAAAATATTCTCAATGAATAATTCTATGTCTTAATCATTTATCATCTCTTCAAAATAAATCATTATCTAAATCATTTCAAATTATTTTTTTTCTTAATTTGTTAACTTCTTTATTATGTTCAGATTGTTCTTTATTTAATATTTTTCATTTATGTTTTTTAGGCAATAAAGATTCTATAGAACAACATAATAATAAAATTTTTCATGTATATGAAGTTGTATTTATTAAATCATACCAATAGCTAAAAAATTCTTGAGGAATATCTTTATTATAATACATATCTAAAAGTATATCTTGCTTATTTTTTCAAAAATTTAGTCATACAGGCTCGTCATTATATCTATAAAAAAATAATCAAATATCTCATTTTTTTACTAATAAACTTCAATAGTTATAATTTATATATGCTTGTCATATAAAAGAAATTTTTGTAATTATTCTACTAATTTTATCAAAATAATTTTTTAAAACATCTTTATAATTTTCTCATTCTAGCTCACAATTTATTATCCACTTGTTTCAAAATGCTCACTCTCAAAATGAATAATTTTTTTCAGAAAAAGTTATTCATTCAAATTCAAATGATGTTATAGATTTTTGTCATTCAAAATAATGATTTTTTAATAAAGAATCTATTTCTTGTTCAATTATATACTTATTCATACTATTCTCATTTAAGTTCTTTTATTTTTTCTTGCCATAGTGGATAATCAGTTTCTCTAAAAATATATTCAAGTGTAAATATATCTCTTATAACATGTATTGGATAATCTCTATCAAAACCTTCTAATGATACTGTTTCATATGTTATAAATGAAAATAAACAAGAATTTAATTTTTTACTATAAAATATTGAGTCAATTTCGTCTCATTCTTTAAGAAATAAAAATGCAGTATCTTGATATTTTTTACACTCTTGTTTTTTATTAAATAAATCACTTTCTTTTTCTTTTATTATTTCTTCGACTTTATTTTCCAATTCAGTAATTTTCTTATCTTTTTCATCATTCCAATCTATTGAACAACTTGATAAAACAAATGTTAACATTATTAATAAAACAATTATTTTTCTCATATTTACATTATATTAAAAATAAGTATATAACTAGTATATAAATACTTTTCAAAAAAGCAAAAACTATTTTTGATTTATATCTTTTTTTTATTATAATCTCAAGGTTTAATTATAAAATCACACGAAAAATGATAGAAAGCATTATTAAAGCCATATTTGGAGACCCTAGTGAAAAGAAAGTAAAAGAAATTTCTCGCCTTGTAGAAAAAATAAAAGAATTTGAAAAAGCTCAAGAAAAATTCACTTTAGAAGATATACAAAATAAAACTGCAGAGTTTAAAAAATTGTTTGAATGACTAAATTTTAGAGATTTAGAAGATACAAAAAAAATAAAAGAAATATTAAATACTATAAAATGTGAAGCTTTTGCGTTGGTAAAAACTGCTGCAAAACTTATAAATGGTAAAACTTTTGAATTAAAAGATGGTAGAAGTGTAACTTGGAATATGATTCCTTATAATGTTCAACTTATCTGAGGTTTAGCAATTCACGAATGAAATATAAGTGAGATGAAAACTTGAGAATGAAAAACATTAGTTGCTACTCTTCCTGCTTACTTAAATGCACTTACTTGAAATAGTGTTCATATTGTTACTGTAAATGATTACCTAGCTGCTAGAGATAGTGGAGAAATGGGGATCTTATATGGTACACTTTGATTAACAACTTGAGTTGTTGTAAATTCTCAAAATAAATTTGATAAAAAGGCTGCTTATTCTTGTGATATAGTTTATGCTACAAACAATGAATTAGGTTTTGATTATCTTAGAGATAATATGGTTATTTCAAAAGATGAAAAAGCTCAAAGTAAATTATTTTTTGCTATTATAGATGAAGTTGATTCTATCCTTATTGATGAAGCTAGAACTCCACTTATTATTTCTATGCCTGACAATGAACCAACTAGCAAATATATGCAATTTGCTGCACTTATAAAACATTTACAAAATGGTATTCATTACAAGATAGACGAAAAACAAAAAACAGCTACTCTAACTGAAGATTGAATTAAAAAAATAGAAGAATTATTAAGAATAGATAATATATATGTTTCAAATCATTATAATGATATTCATCATGTAGAAAATGCACTTAAAGCTATGGCAGTTTATCATAAAGATAAAGATTATTTAGTTTTAAACTGAGAAGTTCAAATAGTTGATGAACATACAGGTAGGGTTTTAGCAGGTAGAAGATACTCTGAATGACTTCACCAAGCAATAGAAGCAAAAGAAAATGTAGAAATAAAACAAGAAAGTAAAACATTGGCTTCAATAACATTTCAAAATTATTTTAGAATGTATTGGAAATTGGCTGGTATGACTGGTACTGCAGTTACAGAAGCTGAAGAATTTTACAAAGTATACTGACTTGATACACTTGTAATCCCTACAAATAAACCAATAGCTAGAGAAGATAGACCAGATTTACTTTTCAAAAATGAAAAAGGTAAATTTGATTATGTAGTTAGACTTATAAAAGAAATGAATGCAACTGGACAACCAATCCTTGTTGGTACAGTTTCAGTTGAAAAAAGTGAATATCTAAGTGAAAGATTAAAAGCAGAAGGTATAAAACACAATGTTTTAAATGCTAAATATCATGAAAGAGAAGCTGAAATAGTAGCTAATGCTGGTCAAAAATCAGCAATAACAATTGCTACAAATATGGCTTGAAGAGGTACAGATATAAAATTATGAGAATGAGTTGCTGATTTAGGTTGATTAATAATTCTTGGTACTGAAAAACATGAAACAAGAAGAATTGATAACCAATTAAGATGAAGAGCTGGTAGACAATGAGATCCTTGAATTACTCAATTTTTAATTTCACCAAATGATGATATCATGAGAATTTTTGGTTGAGATAAATTATTTTCAGTATTTAATTCACCAATGTTTGCTTCCCTTCCAGATGACGAACCTTTAGCTCAAAGTGGAATGCTTACAAAAAGAGTTACTTGAGTTCAAAAACAAGTAGAATGACATAACTTTGATGTAAGAAAACATATTTTAGAATACGATGATGTTATAAATAAACATAGAAATATAATTTACTCTAGAAGAAATAAAATTCTTGATAGTGAAAATATTCATGAGGATATAAGAAATATGATTGAAAATCAAATTTCTACTCTAGTTACTGCTGAGTTTTCAAAAAATGAAAATATTAGTAAATCATCAAACAATAAAATAATAAAAAAAGTAAATGAATTTTTATGAATTGATGCTCTAAATGACAAGATAGAAATTGATGATATATCTTGAATTTCTAATCCTGAAGAATTATCAAAATATATTTCTAATATAGCTTTTGAAGAATTTGAAAGTTTAAAAAGAGATGCAGCTTCAGAAAATGAATATTTAAATTTAGAAAGAAGGATAGTTTTAAGTTCTATTGATGAACTTTGGATGAGACATATTGATGCAATGAGTAAACTTAGAGAAGAAGTTGCTTTTGAATGATATAGCGGAAAAAATCCTTTAACTGTTTATAAAGAAAAAGCATATTACAAATTTAGAGATTTAATAAACGAAATCGAATATAAAGTTGTAAAAGCTATATTTTCTATCAAAAAAATAGAACAAGTTGAGCAAATAGATTTATCTAAAGAAAATTTTGAATTAAATGAAGTAAATTTAGATGAAACTACTAAAATTAAAGAAAAAATAAATCCATTATTTAATAAAATAAACAATGGAAATATTAAAAAAATTAGAGTATAAAAATGAAAAGAGAAAAAATCTTTTCATTTTTTTGTTTTTTTATTTTTTTTATGTTACAATTTTATTACATTAATATTAATCATAGAAAATATGAAAACAAAAATAAAAAATATTTTTGCAGCAATTAAAGCATGGGATGAAAAAAATACAAGTTTTCACTCAGGTACATATATGTTAATTTTCTTAACTGCTGCTGCTGTTGTTGCAAGTAATTTAAACCAAGCCGCTGCTGGATTATAAAAAAAGTCATTATAAAAAAATGACTTTTTTTTTTGTCAATATATATTTATATGATAATTGTTGATTTTATGATAATATAATATAAATAATTTATAAATAAATAAAAATGGTATCGCCTAAAGAAAATAATGATAATCTAGAAAATGATATATTGTCTGATTTAAGCCAAAACAGTTCTGATATATCAGAAAATGAAAAATTAATTGATAACCAAGATTTGGTATCAATGTTCGATTTACCTGATGAACCAGAAAAAAAAGAAGAGATAAAAAATAAAAAAAGTAATATTTTTGATATAAATATTGCTTCCTTAAAAGATATTTTATTTTTACTTGATGAACAAAATTATGATTTTGTTACTTTTGAGCCAAATGAAAATATGGTAAAAATAGAATTTAGAAAAAATAATGTAATTGTAGATACTAAACATATCAAATATCCTATTTATTCAAATATAGTATTAAAAACTAAATCAATAACTAAATTAAATTTAGAAGATACAAGTAAAAATCAAGAATGAAATTGATGAGTTAGTTTTGATGATAAAAATTTTCAATTAATTAGTAAAGTAGTACCTAGTACTTTTTGAGAAAAATTATTTATAAAATCAAAAATTGTTACAAAGCTAGAACAAAAAAAAGTAAGTAAAAAAATGAGTACTGGTCAAATATTCTCATTTTTACTAATAATTACAGTAATTTGACTTATAGTTTGATGAAGTTTTTTATGATTCGTAGTACTAAATGCAAAAACTGTAGATGATGTAAGATTTTTTGCGGGGTTATGAATAAATCTAAATGAAATAAATGCATTTATTTCTCAATTGATAACAATCATTTTTTCTACAATATTATTATCTGAAACTATTTTTTTAATTATATTTTTGTTTAAATTTTTTCTTACAAAAAAAGAATTTAAAAAGAAAAAAATAAAATTTGCTATATTATCAATTATATTATTAATAATTACATTTTCTACGGCAACTGCATGGATGATAATTGATCAAAAAATAATAAATCTACCAAACTGGCAAGAAATGTCATTTTGAGAAATTCAAATTTATGATAATGCAAAATTAACAAATGAAAATTTTACAAAAGAATCAGCATTATTAAGCGATACAAAAAATCTAATTTGACCTATAGAATTAAAGTTTGATTTAACATATTTAGCACAGGCTGAAATTAAAAACTGAATAACTATTAAAAACTTTTCATGGGATTTTTGAGAAGAAGATAAGCAAGAAACAGTATTACCTAGCTTAATAAAAACATTTGATAAGATCTGACCTACTGATATAAAATTAACTATTAATTGAATTGATTCTCAATGAAAAGAAATTAAAAAAACAGTAGAAACAATGCCATATATAAATATAACTTATGTTGTTAATATAACAGAAAAAAAGTTAAATAGTTGATGAAAACTTGCTACATTTGATGCAAAAAGTCTAGAAGAATTAGGTAAAATAGAATGGTATTTTATGGATAATTTGGAAGAACCTGTATGGAAGTGAAGTGAATATATAGTATGAAAACCTATTTTTGAAGATACAATAGTATGAATGTATATAAAAAAGACTAATTCTACTATAAATGATTCATTTGATAAAATTTTTATTATTAAATGAGAAGATAAAATAAATATAGATTGAGATATCATTTTTAAAAGATGAATAGTTAATGATTTAGAAGCAACTTTAAATGTAACTAATCTAGAGACTGCCGCTTGAGCATGATATATAGAAAAATATATTTGGACTATTTGAGAGCAAATATATACAAAAACATGAGATATTGAAAATAGTGAGAAAGCTAGTGAAGTAAAGCATATATTTGTAAACTATTGAGAACAAACAGTTAAAGTTGAACTGATAAATTCAGCTTGAGAAAATAAAACTTTAACTAAAACAATATTTCTACCAAAAGTATTAAAACTAAGCGATGAAATAAAAATATATGCAGATTGAAATGAAATTAATAATGTTTCATATAATGCTACTTTAAATGAATATTTTTTAAATGAAGTTTGATATCCGAGTAATTTAAAACTAGATGGTAGATTTATAAAATGAGATTCAACCATATATAGTCTAACAAAAATAGAATGGGATTATGATTCTGATTGAAATATAGATTATGTATGAAAAACTTGAGAATATGAATTAAATAAAGAATGAAATCATACAATCACTGTAAAAGAATACTTTGTAAATAGAAAAGTTACTACTGACTCTATAATAATAACTGAAAAAATTTATATTGAATCTATAAAAAAAGAAGCAATTGTTGATTTTGACATAATAAAAAATAGTGAATATGTTCCAGTTATAATATGATTTGATGGTTCAAAATCTCAAGTTAGAGATAGTAATATAGTTAAATTTATATGGAATTATGGCGATTGAATAACTGAGGAAAGAGATGCAGTTGTTCCTTGAAGAAGATATAGTGAAGCATGAGATTATGATGTAAAACTTACAGTTACTACATCTGATTGAAAATCTTACTCAACAAGTAAAAAATTGATATTAAAACCAACTCCTCAAAGTGCAAAAATAGAGGTTAGTATGAAAAAAGCACCTACTCTACAATGAATCGATTTTACATCTAATAAATCTGAGTGACAAATTTGAGCATATTTTTGGGATTTTTGAGATGGAAATACTTCAACAGAAGCTAATCCAACACACACTTATTGAAAACCTTGAAATTATAAAGTAACTCTGAAACTTGATTATACAAATAAAAACCTACTAGAAGATAGTATAGATATAGAAATATATTAAAAAAATAAAAGAACTAATAATTAATTATTAGTTCTTTTATTTTTCCACTAAATCAAATATCTTCTAGATTATATTTAAAGACATTTGAAAAAGTTAATGGTAATATTTGTTCAAGTTTTATAGAATCTTGCAAGAAATTTATATTAAAATCATTATATTCTTTTATATAAATTCAAGCTATACTTCATCTATTTATTCATTTAAACATAGCTTTATTTTGACCACTTTCTCTAACTGGTGGAACAAAATATATGTTTTTTCAATTAGCTTTATAATCACTTCATCTCCATATCAAATTTTCTATATTTACAGAAACTGTAATTAAAGTATTTTTAAAATCAGGAATAAAACAATTTACATCAGTTCTTAAAAAACCTGATTTTATATAATAATCCTCCAATATATCTAATTCTTCTTTTAAAGTTATTCAAATTATATGAATTTTTTTATTATTATTTATAGCATAATAAAATAAATTTTGAAAAATTTCAAGTTCATCCTTTGGGGAATAAACTTCAGAGTACATTGCAAATTTTCAATTTAAGTTATTTAAAAGTTCAATATTTTCTTTTTCTTTTAGTAATTCTGACATATAAAAAACATCAACATTATCTAAATTATAATCTGAATCTAAATAAAAAAATAAAAACTTATTATCAAAAATTGGAGTATTTTCTATATTTATTATTTTATCTTTTAATACTTTTTTCATCTAACAATGAATTATCAACTAAACTTTGATTTTTTATTATTTTTTCATGGAAATGTATCACTATAAATACAACCACAATAATTTTGTCTATAAATATTATGCTTTTTAGTATATTCTACACTTCTCTTAAATCAGCCATTTTTTCTAAAAGCTATCTTTAAAAAATCAAGTTTTTCTTTTAAATGTTTTTTTGAATCAGAATCAAAAGTTTCTTTTATAGACCATTTATCTCAAAGTAAAAACATTTTTTCTAAATCTTTATGTGGTGAAGTATTTAAAGTTGAAGTCCAATATTTTATACCAAGCTTTCTCGCTTCCAAAGCTGTTCTTTCAAGCCTCATATCATAACAATGTGTACATTTTTCTCACTTTTCAGGTGTATTTTCAAGTCATTTTATTCTATCAAAAAAATTCTTGAAATCATATTCTCAAACTATATATTCTACATTTTCAATTTCACAAACTTTTATAAATTCCTTTAATCTTTTATCATGTTCTTTTTTCGGTTGAATATTTGGATCATACCAAAAACATATAATTTCATAATCATTTTTTAGGTCCATAATTGGAACTGTCCCATCTGGTCAGCAACAAATATGTAGTAAAAGTTTAGGTTTTGCTTCTAATATTTTTTTTACTGGTTTATAACTTAGTCTATGAATTCAAGTTATCTTACTCTTATCAGTTAAATATTCACTATGTTTTTTTGTACCATATCATTTATGATTTTCAAGTCATAAATCAGGATAAAGCAAAGCATATTGATTCATAAGTTTATCTCTAAAAACTTTTGCAATTATACTTGCAGCTCAAATCTCAATTACTTTTGAATCTCACTCAATTATAAAAATTGCTGGCTTTTCCAAGATATCAAATTTATAATTATCATTTCAATCAATAAATACTCAATTTAAACTTGAAAAATCTATCTTTCTCGATAGTTCAACTAATGATCTTCTCATTGCTTCCCTATTTGCTTGTTTTATATTTATTTCATCAATTATATAATTATCTACAACTCAAACTCAAAAAAACAAACTAGGATTTTCTCACCTAGAAAATTCTATAAGTTTTTCAAAAAGCATTTCTCTCTTTTTTTCAGTCAATTTTTTACTATCGTTGATTTGAGATAAAAGTTCTGAATCTGGCATATTTGTAGGATTGAAAGCCAAAGCACAAGCTACAACACTTCAAAGCCAAGGTCATCTACCGGCTTCATCAACTCATATCTTATATTTTATAAAATTGCTATCTTGCATTTTTAAGAATAACTTTAAAAATAATTAATTTGCAATATAATAAACACAAATTTAAAATAAACAATAAAAAAATAATAATGCAATACAAGATTTTTTGATGTAAAGTAAATAAATATTATACAGATGAATGGCTTAATTCCTCTTATTTAAAAGATAAAACTTGAGTTTTTGTTGCGAGTTGTGTAGTTACAGATCAAGCAAAAAGAAAATGGATTAAATTTGTAAAAGATGTAGCAAAAGAAATAGATAATGATTCTTTAAATTTTTGAATTAATCATTGACCTAAAATTTTTATAAGCTGATGTTGAGCATTTAAAAGATGAGAAGCTCAAGATGATTTTTTTGAAATATATCCTGATTTAGAATATTTAAAATGAAAAATAGAAATACTTGGAGAAAAACCAGAAGAGTTAAAATTAGAAATAATTGATAGTAAAGAAGAAAAAAAAGCAACTGCTTACAAAAAAAATGAAATAAACGAAAAAATTAAAAATATTCCTCAAATTTATACTAAAAAATTTCTTTTAATTCAAGGTTGATGTGATAGTTTTTGTACTTTTTGTTTAACAGTTAAAAAAAGAGGCTGACACTATTATAGAGATAAAGATGATATAGTAGAAGAAATACTTGAATTCGAAGTTTCTGGTTGAAAAGAAGTAGTATTAACAGGTATAAATTTATCTGCTTGGTGATTATCAGATACAAATCAAGTTTGAAAATCTCGTTTTGCAGAATTACTTAGCTATATTTTGGAAAAGACATCAATTCCTAGAATAAGAATAAGTTCTATGTGACCTGAATTTATAGATGATAAATGTTTAGAAATATTTAAGAGTACTAGAATTTATCCACATTTTCATTATTCAGTTCAATCTGGTTCAACTAGTATTTTAAAATCTATGCATAGACACTACGATTGAGAATATATGAGAAAATTGCTAGAAAAAACAAAAAATCTAAAAAGAGAAGATAGAGTTGAAATAAGTATTTGAGCAGACTTAATTGTATGATTTCCTGGAGAAACTGAAGATGATTTCTTGGATACATATAATCTTGTTGCTAATTGATTAATTACAAAAATTCATGCATTTCCTTTTTCTGCACATACTCTATGAGAGTGAGTTCCGGCTTGATTGTTTCCAGAACAAGTTAGCGATCAAATAAAAAAAGATAGGATGTGGAGATTAGAAGCTATTTGAGATAGTACAAGAGATGAATTTATTGATAGAAATATATGAAATAAATTTGAAGTATTGATAGAAATGGTAAAAGAAGAAAACTGAGTTATAAAATGGAAAGGTTGGACACAAAACTATATAGAAGCTGATCAAAATACTTTTGAAATAATATCGGGAGAAATAAAAAGAAACTCTATAGTTAAGTGAATTTTAAAATAAATATTTAATAAAAAATTAATGATTTTTTATATTACTATAATTATAAGTCTAGTATTTGACTTAATTACAAAAAATATTGTTCTCAATTTTTTAAATGAAAAAATTGATATTTTTTGAAACATTTTTTACTTAGAATATTTTGAAAATACATGAATTGCATTTTCAATGCAATTACCCTTTATCAAAATAATAACTATTATTTTGATAATATGAATTTTCTATTATTATTTTAATGAAGAAAAGAAAAAGAATAGTAAATTGATAGATATAAGTTTTTGATTAATTTTATGATGAGCCATTTGAAACTGATTTGAAAGGATTTTTAATTCAAAAGTTATAGATTTCATATGAGTTAAATATTTTTCTATATTTAATTTCGCTGATTTTTTTATAAGCCTGGGAGCATTTTTATATATAATATATATTTTAAAAAATAAAAAATAAATTATGTTTTTATCACCTAGAAAGCAAAAATTCTCTGATATATTAATCAACTCTCTTTGAGTTTTTATTGCATGAATTATTTGAAGTATATTTATAATAATAGTTACATTTATAATTTCTGATTTTTTAAACATAGTTTCAACTTTTGAAATCAACAAATCATGATCTAAAACTAATTCTATGTTTCCTATAATTATATCTCTTATTACTCTTTTTGGTACAAGTATAACATCTTTTTTTACATATTATATACTTAATACTACTGATAGTGAAAAATACAAAAAAAACATAGTTATATTTTGACAATTAGCATTTTTTCAACTTTTAACTTATATATTTATAAGCCCAATATATATTTATACTTGATTGATTGATTACAATAATATAATATTTGTTTTCATTTTTCATACATTGATAATTATTTTTGGTACTAATTTATTACTAGAAATATTTAATAATTATAGATATATTTTGATATGATTTTACTGAACATTTATTTGATTATTTATTAGTATTATATTTACAATTTTAATATTTAGCTCACTATGAGATTGAACTGCTAAATTAATAATGTTAACTTTATTATTACCAATAATAAATTTTACAACTGTTTTTGTTAGACAATTATTTGAAACTATATATTATTCATATTATAGATATACTTCTATGGATCAATTATGAGATATATTTTACCAAATAGAATTAGAAGAAGAAGAAAAAGCTAGAACTGAAGAAGAAAAAAATAGTATTTAATTTTTAAAATAAAAATAAAATGTTAGAAATAGTAAAACAAACTATAGATTTTTATATGAAAAATATACAATCACCTAAAATATTTGATTTAAAAATAGAAAATCCATTACTTTTAGAACAAAAAATATCAGTTTTTGTTACTCTATATTATAAATGAGAAATTAGAGGTTCTGCAGGAAATATAAAAGAAATAAAAGATAATGCAGTTTTAGAATTAATAGAAAATACAATTCATGCATTAACTAAGGATTCTAGATTTAAAGCAGTTACACTAAACGAAGCAAGTGAATTAAAAATAAGAGTAGATAAGATTTCATCAAGAAGTATATTAAAAGATAAATCAATTAAACAAATTGATCCCACAACTTCTTGAGTAATAGTTATAAAAAAAGATTATTCAAATATGGCCTGTATATTACCAAATATAAATCCAAAATTATTAACTTGAGATGATTTTATACCAATATTAAAAGAAAAATTAAGTGAAAAATCATTTAATGAAACAGATTATATTATATATGAGATTAAAACAGAAGTTGAAACAAGTTATTAAAAAATCCATAGAAGTAAAACTTCTATGGATTTTTGGCTTAATTGTAAAAAGTGTGTGGCTAAAATAAGGAATATTTGGTATAATAAAGCCAAATACTCCTTTATTTTTAACTATGTTAAATAAAAATAGCCATAAAA
>Ga0100398_1000124_pt1 | contig 72620 bp, 66 predicted proteins | sample CryGeymeta201522_FD_81568 | JGI IMG/M metagenome (GOLD analysis project Ga0100398, IMG submission 81568) | Groundwater microbial communities from Crystal Geyser aquifers in Utah, USA - Crystal Geyser metaG 2015-22 | ecosystem: Environmental > Aquatic > Deep subsurface > Groundwater | place: USA...
AGTCCCGAGTCCCGAGTCCCGAGTCCCGAGTCCCGAGTCCCGAGTCCCGAGTCCCGAGTCCCGAGTCCCGAGTCCCGAGTCCCGAGTCCCGAGTCCCGAGTCCCGAGTCCCGAGTCCCGAGTCCCGAGATCAGAGGCTACGCGCCACCTCGATCCGCTCGAAGCACTCGATCTGGTCGCCGGGTTTGACATCGTTGTACTGCTTCACTGCGATACCGCATTCGGTACCCATGCGCACCTCTTCAACGTTGTCCTTGAACCGCCGCAACGATTCCAGCTCGCCCTCGAAAACAACCGTATGATCGCGCAATACGCGAATCGGCTTGTTGCGACGCACAGTGCCTTCGATCACGATCGAACCGGCAACGGCGCCAAACTTCGAACTGCGGAACACATCGCGCACTTCGGCAATACCAATGATTTCCTCGCGCACCTCGACACCAAGCAGCCCGGAAGCCACCTGCTTCACCTGGTCGATGACATCGTAGATGATCGAGAAATAGCGAAGATCGAGGCCGTTGGCTTCGATCATCTTGCGTGCAGCAGCATCGGCACGCACGTTGAAACCGATGATGACGGCCTTGGAAGCGGCTGCCAGCGTGGCATCCGATTCGGTGATTCCGCCGACACCGGACGCAATGACGTTGATGCGAATCAACTCGTTCGACAGTGCAACCAGCGACTCGCACAATGCCTGGGTGGAACCCTGCACGTCCGCCTTGATGACCAGATTGAGGGTGGCCTGATCGTTGCCCTGCCCCATCTGCGCCATGATGTCTTCCATGCGATTGCCGGCGGACTTGACCAGACGCGACTCACGACGTTTGGCATCGCGCTGCTGCGCCACATCCTTGGCCAGACGCTCGTCCTCGACCACCGCGAAATCGTCGCCCGCATCAGGGACACCCGAGAGGCCGAGCACCACCACCGGAATCGACGGCCCCGCTTGATCGACTTGCTTGCCGGTTTCATCGAACAGGGCGCGCACGCGGCCATATTGGATGCCGCATACCAGATAGTCGCCTTTCTTCAGGCTGCCGTTTTGCACCAGCACGGTGGCGACCGGGCCACGCCCCTTGTCGAGGCTCGATTCGATCACCACACCCGCCGCGCTACCGTCCAGAACCGCCTTGAGCTCCATCACCTCGGCCTGGATCAGAATCGCGTCGAGCAGGGCATCAACACCTTCGCCGGTTTTTGCCGACAACGGGACGAACTGCACATCGCCGCCCCAATCCTCGGGCACCACCTCTTGCGCAACCAGACCCTGTTTGACGTTGTCCAGGTTCGCGCCCGGCTTGTCCATCTTGTTGACCGCCACGATCAACGGCACGTTGGCCGCACGTGCATGCTTGATCGCTTCCACCGTTTGCGGCTTGACACCATCATCGGCGGCCACCACCAGCACCACGATATCGGTGAGTTGCGCACCGCGCGCACGCATCGAGGTGAACGCGGCATGCCCCGGGGTATCGAGAAACGAAATCACACCCTTCGTGGTTTCAACGTGATAAGCACCGATATGCTGGGTGATGCCACCGGCCTCACCCGCGGCCACTTTGGCACGGCGGATGTAATCGAGCAGCGAGGTCTTGCCGTGATCGACATGGCCCATGATGGTGACCACCGGCGGCCGCTGGCTGGCATCGCCACTGGCCGTGCCAACCAAGACCGACAACGCCAGCTCGGCATCCTTGGCTTCGGCACGCACGGCATGATGGCCCAGCTCTTCGACCACCAGCACTGCGGTATCGTGATCGAGCACCTCATTGATGGTGGTCATCACGCCCATCTTGAACAGGGCCTTGACCACCTCGCCGCCTTTCATGGCCAGCTTTTGCGCCAGATCGGCAACCGAAATGGCATCGCCGATGGCCACTTCACGCACCACCGGCGCGGTTGGACGCGAGAACCCGTGTGGGCCGCCGCCACCACGCCCGGACTCGGCGGCCTGGCCTTTGCCGCGGCGCTTGTTGCCCGTGCCACGCCGCGCACGGTCACTGGCTGACAGGTGCAACTGGCCAGCAAAACGAGCACTTTCTTCGCTCTCGCGACGTGGTGCGGCGCGGTGCGCCTTGTGCCGCGCTTTGTCGTCGTCGCGACGCGGCGCGCGCACTACGTCGGCATCTGCCGGCGCCGCAACCACAGCCGCCTCAGCGCCGACGATGGCTGCCGCAGGTTTCGCCTCCGGCTCGGGCTCCAGCGCCGCCGCCTCGGCACGCGCTGCGGCAGCGGCAGCTTCACGCTCACGCGCCAATTCCTGTTCGCGCGCCGCCTCGGCCTCCGTCGCCTTGCGCACGGCATCCTGGCGTGCCTGTTCAACGGCTTCCTGCTGGGCGCGCGATTCATCGAGCTTGCGCTGCGCATCCTCGCGCTCCGCGTCAGCCGGCACTTCGACTTCACTGCGCTTGACGTAGGTGCGCTTTTGCCGCACCTCCACAGCCACCGTCGACTTGCCCTTGCCGGCAGGAACGGTGATTTCTTCCACCTTGCGCCGCTTCAGGGTGATCTGGCGCGGTGCCGACGCTTCGCCAGCGCCCTCGTTTTTGCCATGCGCACGCCGCAAGAACCCGAGCAGCTTGAGCTTCTCGGTACTGCTAACCGCCTGATCCGGCCCGCTGAACTTCATGCCGGCCTCGGCCAGCTGCTCCAGCAGCGTGTCCACCGGGGTACCGACCAACGCCGCTAGCGAGCGAACCGTAACTTGGGACATATGACTTCCTGTTCCTGAGGCGCGTAGCGCCTGCACTGCGAAATTCTGAACGGTTGCGCGGGCACGCGCCGCAAAACCTCAAGCCCGTAATTGTAACCGTTGGCGAGCGCCCGCGCTTGCCGGCGGGCGCTGCACCGTGCTCAACCCGCCGCTTCCAGACGTGCGATCTCGGCAGCACGTGCTGCCAGGATCAATGCCGCTGCCCGCTCGTCACCGATGCCTTCGATATCGGCGATTTCATCGGTGGCCAGTTCACCCAGGTCATCTCGGGTGATGATCCCGCGTGCCGCCAAAGCGTACGCTGTAGTCTCGTCCATGCCTTCGAGCGCCAGCAGGTCCTCAGCCGGACGATGCTCTTCCATTTCCTCTTCCACCGCCAACGCCTCGTTGAGCAATGCATCACGCGCACGCGCGCGCAACTCCTCGACGATGCTGTCGTCGAAACCTTCCACCGCCAACAATTCGGCGGCCGGCACGTAGGCGATTTCCTCGACGCTGCTGAAGCCCTCGGCAACGAGAATGGCGGCAATTTCCTCATCGACTTCAAGCTTCGCCATGAACAACTGCAGTGCGGTGGCCTGCTCGGCCGCACTCTTGGCCTGCACCTGATCGCGCGTCATCACGTTGAGCTGCCAGCCAGTCAAGCGGCTGGCCAGACGTACATTCTGCCCGCCCTTGCCGATCGCCTGCGCCAGCTTGTCCTCGGCAACGGCGACATCCATCGAATGCTTTTCCTCATCGACAATGATCGACTGCACCTCGGCTGGCGCCATCGCATTGATGACGAACTGCGCCGAGTTCTCGCTCCACTGGATGATGTCGACGCGCTCGCCATTGAGCTCGTTGGACACCGCCTGTACGCGCGAACCGCGCATGCCGATGCAGGCACCGATCGGATCGGTACGGTGATCGTGCGCGATCACCGCGATCTTGGCGCGATCGCCCGGGTCACGCGCCGCCGCCTTGATTTCGACCAGACCTTGGCCGACTTCCGGCACCTCAAGTTTGAACAACTCGATCATGAACTCAGGTGCGGTGCGCGATATGAACAACTGCGGCCCGCGCGCTTCGGCACGCACGTCGTAGAGATAGCCGCGCACGCGATCGCCAGCGCGCAGGGTATCGCGCGGAATCGCCTTGTCCTTGGCAATGTAAGCCTCGGCGTTGCTGCCCAGATCGACGTAGACGCTGCCACGCTCGACCCGCTTGACGACGCCGGTAACCAGCTCACCGATGCGATCCGCCCAAGCTTCTACCACCAGCGCCCGTTCGGCCTCGCGCACCCGCTGCACGATCACCTGCTTGGCGGCCTGCGCCGAGATGCGGCCGAAGTCGGTGTTTTCGATCTGCTCCTCGATGAACTCGCCAACGACCGCGTCGCTGCGCACATCCAGGGCATCCATCAAGCGCAACTGGAACGAAGGCGATTCCATTTCCGCGTCGTCGGCAATGATTTCCCAGCGCCGGAATGTCTCGTAGGTGCCATCCTTGGGGTTGATCACCACCCGCGCCAGCACATCCTCATCGGGATATCGCTTCTTGGCGGCCGACGCCAACGCCGCCTCCAGCGCTTCAATGATTACGGCACGCGGCACGCCCTTTTCATTGGCGACCGCTTCAACCACCATCAACAGTTCTTTGCTCACGACTACAACTCCTCGCGGGGCAATTGCCCGTCAACCTTTGTTCTGTTTACGGGAACCTCTTGAAACCTGCTGCGCGACCCAACTGCTTCGTTGCGCGATGCCCGGAATCCACATGTCCGCGACGACACTGCGATCCCAGCGCTCCGCGCGCCTTGCACTCGAGCCGCTCGCTACGGTTTCAAGATGTTCCCTTGCGTGGTGCGCGCCGCACCGGGGCTGCGGACGCCAAACCCAACGCCACCAGGTCCGGCACCACACGTGCTTTTTCGATCTGAGTAAAAGCAATGCTCAGCAACTGCTCGTCAACCTGCAAGCTCAGCGTCTGTGCATCGGTCGCCTTGATCACGCCCTGCATCCGGCGACGGCCGTCCACTGGCAAGCGCAAGCTGAGCTTGATTTGTTGCCCGACATACAGCGCGAACTGCGCCGGGGTGTACAACGGGCGATCGATACCCGGCGACGACACCTCCAGGGTGTATTCACCGCTGATCGGGTCGTGCACATCCATCACTGCGGAAATCTCACGGCTGGCGCGCTCGCAATCCTCGATGCCGACATGGCGATCGGCAACATTGATGTACACGCGCAGCAACGAGCGCCCGCTGGTCGGCACATATTCAAGGCCCCACAACTCAAGCCCCAAGGACTCAAGCAACGGTGCCAGCAGCGATGTGATTCGAGATACGGTGTCGGTCACGAACTCAACCTTTGCCTGCGCATGATGCGGCGCGTTGGCGATAAAAACACAAAAGGGGCCATGCGGCCCCTTCCGGTACATACCCCGGTAAATCCAGGTTCCGGCACAGGGCGGTCGGCGACAACCCCGGAGCCAGCCAACAAAAAAGCCCCGCGAGGAGGCTTTCTTGTCAACCAAAACTGGTAGCGGGGGCAGGATTTGAACCTGCGACCTTCGGGTTATGAGCCCGACGAGCTGCCAGACTGCTCCACCCCGCAGCAGTAGAAGCGCAATTATAGGCGGATGTGCAGCGTAGCGCAATACGCACTGCAGCGACGGGTGCGCCGCCGCCGATGCATCAGCTCACAAATGCCTGCTGGCACCAATACATCAAAGGATCCCAGCCAAAGCCCAGTACCAGCAACAACAGCGCGTTCACCGACAGCAGCCAACGAAATTGCGGGTCGGCCATGCCCGCGTGCCCCTCGCCAGCCGGCGCTGCGCCAGGCTCATCGAAATACATCACCTTGATCACCCGCAGGTAATAGAAGGCGCCGATAACCGCGAACACCAGGCCGGTAATCGCCAGCCACAGGGCGCCGCCCTCGATCGCCGCGCGCAGCACCGCCACCTTGGCCCAGAAGCCAAGGAAAAACGGAATGCCTGCCAGCGACGCCATCACACACAGCACCATAGCGGCGAGCCATGGATTGGTACTGTTGAGGCCCTTGAAATCCTCGATGTTCTCGGCCTCGAACCCGCGCCGCGACAAGGCAATGATGGCGGCAAAGGCGGCCGCCGACATCAGCGCGTAGCTGATCGCGTAAAACATCGCGGCCGCGTAACCCTGGGCACTGCCAGCGGAAAGGCCAAGAAACAAAAAGCCGATATGCGAAATGGTGGAATAGGCGAGCATGCGTTTGAGGTTGGTCTGCATCAACGCCAACAAATTGCCAGTCGCCAGCGACAACAATGCCAGCAGGGCAACCATGTCGCGCCAGTAACCATCGAGCGGGCCAGCGGCGCCTTCGAGCAGGCGGTAGGCCATGGCGAATGCGGCCAGCTTGGGCGCCGAGCCGATGAACAGGGTGACCGCGGTGGGCGCACCCTGATAGACATCGGGCAGCCACATGTGGAAAGGCGCCGCGCCGAACTTGAATGCGATCCCGGCCATCACGAAAACCAGGCCCGTGAGCAGCAAGGTGTGCTGGCCCGGCGAGGCGGCGGCCTGATGGATCACCGCCAAGTCGAGCGAACCGGTCGCACCGTAAATCAGCGACATGCCGTACAACAACATGCCCGAGGCCAGCGAGCCGAGGACGAAATACTTCATCGCCGCTTCCGACACGCTCGGCGAATCACGATCCAGCGCAACCAGCGCGTACGAGGACAGCGCCAGCAACTCCAGCCCCATGTAGATCATCACCAGGCTGCCGGCGGAGATCAGCAGCATCATGCCCAGCACTGCGAGCAGCACCAGCACGTAGAACTCGCCCTTGAACAGACCACGTCCGATCAGGTACGGCTTGGCGTAGATCAAGGCGGCGCCCGAGACCACATACACGGCCAGCTTGAGCACGTCGCCCATGGTGTCGCGTACAAACATGCCTGCAAACGCACTCACCGGCCCAGCCACGTCACCGGCGGCACGAAAGGTGATGATGCCGGTCGCAATCAAGGTCATCAGCGCGAGAAAATGCACCAGTCCACGACGCTGCGCGCTGACAAACAAATCGACCAGCACAATCGCGCAGGTTGCGCCCAGCAGAAATATTTCCGGCGCCAACGGCATGAAATCTGCGTATGTCACCACGTGCGCCTCTCCTTACAGCTTGCTGAGCGCCAGCTGGGCAACCAGCTGCGCAACGGATGAATCCATGAGGTCGGTGAGCGGCTTGGGCCAAATGCCAAGCGCCAACACCGCAATGGCATAAACCACCAGCACGATGGTTTCGTGCGGACGGATGTCCTTGAGCTCGGCGACGTGGGCATTGGCGACCTCGCCAAAAACCACGCGCTTGACCATCCACAGTGTGTACGCCGCCCCCAGAATCAGGGTGAACGCAGCCGCAAATGCGATCAACGGGTTGTACTGGAAGCTGGCCACGATCACCATGAACTCGCCAACGAAGCCCGAGGTGCCGGGCAGACCAGCATTGGCCATCGAGAACAGCACAAACAAGGTGGCAAACCAGGGCATCGTATTCACCACGCCGCCGTAGTCGCCGATCATCCGGCTGTGCACGCGCTCATAAAGCACGCCCACACAATAGAACATGGCAGCGGAAACAAACCCGTGCGACATCATCTGCACCATCGCGCCCTGCAGGCCCAACTCGGCCGCGCCGGTGTTTCCCGACTCGCGCACCAGCGCGAAGGCGATGAAGGTGCCGAGGGTGACAAAACCCATGTGGGCAATCGAGGAGTAGGCGATCAACTTCTTCATGTCGGCCTGGGCCAGCGCCACCAGACCGATGTAGATCACCGCAATCAGACTGAGCGCGATCACCAGCCAGGCCCATTCATGGCCGGCGTCGGGCGTGATCGGCAACGAGAAGCGGATGAAACCGTAGCCACCGATCTTCAACATGATGGCCGCCAGCACCACCGAACCGCCGGTAGGTGCCTCGACGTGGGCATCGGGCAGCCAGGTATGCACCGGAAACATCGGCACCTTGACCGCGAATGCGGTCAGGAAACCGAAGAAAATCCACATCTGCTCGCTTGCGGTGAGCTTCAGCGCATAGAGGTCGTCGAGCTGGAAGCTGCCACCCTTGATATACAGATAGATCAAGGCCGCGAGCATGAAAATGGAACCAAGAAAGGTGTACAGGAAGAACTTGAGCGCGGCATAAACCCGACGTGGGCCACCCCAGATACCGATGATGATGAACATCGGTATCAGCATGGTCTCGAAAAACGCATAGAACACGATGGCGTCGCGGGCGCTGAACACGCCAATCATCACGCCTTCAAGGATCAGGAAAGACGCCAGATATTGCGGCACCTTCTTGTCGAGCGCCGTCCACGAGCCGATCAACACCAGGCTGGTGACCAGCGTGGTGAGCACAATCAGCGCAACCGAGATGCCATCGACACCGAGCGAATACCAGATGTCGTAACTCGGCACCCACGCCCGCAGTTCGACAAACTGCATGCCGGTAGCACTGGCGTCAAAGCCCAAATACAGCCCCACACTCAGCACCAACGCGGCAATCGACACCAGTAGCGCGAACCAACGCGCCTGCTCGGCGCGGCCACGGCCGAACCATAGGGTAGCGAAGCCGCCAGCAATCGGCAGCCAGATCAGCAAACTCAGCAAAGGCCATACAGACATCGGTGCTTCCTTGTTGTTCCAGTGAACCTCTTGCAACCTGCTGCGCGACCCGCTTGCTGCGTTGCGCGGTGCTCGGAATCCTCATGTACCCGCATGTAAAGTGCGGTTCCTGCGCTCCGTGCGCCTTGCACTCGGGCCGCTCACGACGAGTTCAAGCGATTCCTTCTAATCAGCCTTGCACACGAATCAGCGCGGCCAGCATGAAGATCAGGCCGAGAATCATCGCAAAGGCGTAGTGGTATAGATAACCCGATTGCACATGGCGCACCACACCGGCGATGCGATCGACCAGCCAGGCCGAGCCATTGACGGCAACGCCATCGATGACCGCCTGATCGCCGCCCTTCCACAAGCCGCGACCCAGGCGCAAGCCGCCCGCGGCAAAACCTTCGATCCACAGGGTATCGAAACCGAACTTGTTGATCAGCACCCGGTACGGCAGCGAGAACAGCTCACGCGCCCGCGCAGCCAGACCCGGATTGAACAGGTAGATATATGTCGCCAACGCAAACCCGGCGAATGCCAACCCGAACGCCGGCTGCATCAGGCCATGCAGTGCAAAGGCGGTCGCGCCATGAAACTCCCCGGCAACCGCCGCCAGGGTGTCGTGTGCGGACTTGACGTAGATCGATCCCTCGAAGAAGTCACCGAACAGCATCGGCCGCACCGTGAAAAAGCCAGCCAGCAGCGACGGAATGGCCAACAGCACCAGCGGCACAGTCACCACCCACGGCGACTCCTTTGGCTCCAGCGGATGATGCGCATGGCCATGATCGTGGTGGGGATCGGACGCCGGCTCGTCGCGGAACCGCTCGCTGCCGTGGAAGGTGAGATACAGCAGGCGGAAACTGTAGAAGCTGGTCACGAAAACACCCAGCAACACCGCCCAATAACCGTATTGCTGCACCCAGCCACCGTGAATCGCCGCGTGATGCGCGGCCTCGATGATGCTGTCCTTGGAGTAGAAGCCCGCGAAGAACGGCATGCCGGTCAACGCCAGTGTGCCGATCCACATGGTGATCCAGGTGACTGGCATGTATTTGCGCAGACCACCCATTTTGCGCATGTCCTGCTCGTGGTGCAGCGCGATGATCACCGAGCCGGCACCAAGGAACAGCAGCGCCTTGAAGAAGGCATGGGTCATCAGGTGATAGACCGCCCCAGAGTACGCAGATACCCCCAGCGCCACGGTCATGTAACCCAACTGCGACAAGGTGGAGTACGCCACCACCCGCTTGATGTCGTTTTGCACGATACCGATCAGGCCGGTGAAAAACGCGGTGGTGGCACCGATGAACAACACAAACGCCAGCGCGGTCTCACTCAATTCAAACAGCGGCGACATCCGCGCAACCATGAAAATACCAGCAGTGACCATGGTTGCGGCGTGGATCAACGCCGAAATCGGGGTTGGGCCTTCCATCGAATCGGGCAGCCACACATGCAACGGCACCTGCGCGGATTTGGCCATGGCGCCGGCAAACAGGCACAGTGCGATCACGGTCGGCACCGACCACACCACCCCTGGCCAAACCTCAACCAGTTGCCCTTCGATCGTGCTGGCATGGGCAAATACGTTGGCGTAGTCGAGCGTGCCAAACCACATCAGCACCCCGGCGATGCCCAGCAGAAAACCAAAATCACCGACGCGGTTGACTAAAAATGCCTTGAGGTTGGCAAAAATAGCACTCGGCTTCTTGAACCAGAAACCGATCAACAGGTACGACACCAGGCCCACGGCTTCCCAACCGAAGAACAGTTGCAGGAAGTTGTTGCTCATCACCAGCATCAGCATCGAGAAGGTGAACAGCGAGATGTAGCTGAAAAAACGCTGATAGCCGGGGTCGTCGGCCATGTAACCAACCGTGTACACATGCACCAGCAGCGAGACAAAGGTGACCACCACCATCATCATCGCGCTGAGACGATCCACCATGAACCCGATGTGCGCCGAATAACCACCAACTTCGAACCAGGTATACAGATTGGCATTGAACGGAGCGACGCCGCCGTGCCAGAGATCAAACAGCACTTTCGCCGAAAGCGCAAAACTCACGGCAACGCCGAGGATGGTGATCGAGTGCGCGCCGGCGCGACCAACCTGACGGCCAAACAGGCCGGCTATGATGGCGCCGAACAACGGCGCCAAGGCAATCAGGAGAAGGACATTCTGGGAGATCACAGTGCGAAACCTCGAAAGCCGGGACTTGGGACAAGCAAGAGCGATTGGTCCGCAAAGGACGCAAAGGTCGCGAATGGAATTTCTGCCACGCTATTCTTTGCGCCCCTGGCGTCCTTGGCGCACTGCCGCGGCTTTTTCCGGGGCGCGTATCCCGAGAGAATCGTCATGGCCATCCCCTAGCCCTTCAACGAATCAAGTTCGGCAACATTGATGGTGCGCCGGTTGCGGAACAACGCCACCAGGATCGCGAGACCGATTGCCGCCTCGGATGCCGCCACGGTAAGTATGAAAAACACGAACACCTGGCCGTCAGCGTTGCCGAGAAAGCGCGAGAACGCGACAAAATTGAGGTTCACGGCAAGCAGCATCAGCTCGATGCACATCAGCAGGATGATCACATTCTTGCGGTTGATCACAATGCCGGCAACGCTGATGCAGAACAGCAGCGCACCCAAGGTCAGATAGTGTCCCAGCGAAATCATGGCGTTTTCCCCTCTTTGCGCACTGCCGCCATCTTGACCAGGCGCACGCGATCATCGCGTTTCACCTGTACCTGCCGCGCAGGGTCCTGATGTTTGGTGCCCGGACGCCGGCGCAAGGTGATGGCAATCGCGGCGATGATGGCTACCGTCAGAATCACCGACGCCACCTCGAACGGCAGCAGGTAATCGTTGAACAGGGCACGCGCAACCCACTGGATGTTGCTGCCTCCGGCCAGCGCTGCCGGGTCGGCCTCGGCAAACGTCTGCTCAAAACGCTGCAACCCGACCAGGGCGATCATCTCGACAAACATCACCAGCGCCACCACGACGGCGACCGGCAGATAGTGCGCGAACCCCTCACGCATCCGCTCGCTGTTGATATCCAGCATCATCACCACGAACAGGAACAGCACCATCACCGCGCCGACATAGACCAGCACCAGCACAATGCCGAGAAACTCCGCTTGCAGCAGCAACCACAGGCAGGCAGTGGAAAAAAACGTCAGCACCAACAGCAGCGCCGCGTGCACCGAATTGCGCACCGTGACAACGCCGAGCGCCGCCAGCACGGTGACCAGTGCGAACGCATAAAACGCGATGGACGTAAAAGCCATGATCCGATCCCTTAGCGATACGCGGCGTCGAGCGACTTGCGCTCTGCGATTTCAGATTCCAGACGATCACCAATCGCCAGCAGTTGCGCCTTGTTGACCACGCTTTCGCTGCGATTGACGAAGTGATACTCGTAGATATGGGTTTCCACGATCGAGTCGACCGGGCACGATTCCTCGCAAAAACCGCAGTAGATGCACTTGAACAGGTCGATGTCGTAGCGCGTGGTGCGGCGGCTGCCGTCGGCGCGCTGCTCGGAGTCGATGGTGATCGCCAGCGCCGGGCACACCGCCTCGCACAATTTGCAGGCAATGCAGCGTTCCTCGCCATTGGGATATCGGCGCAATGCATGCAGACCGCGGAAGCGCACCGATTGCGGGTATTTCTCGAACGGATAGTTGATGGTGTACTTCGGCGCGAACATGTACTTCAGGGTAAGCCACATACCCTGCAGCAATTCGAGCAGCAGCAAACTCTTGAGATAGGCGAAAACGCGTTTCATATCACTCCTCAGCCGCCAACCACAAACCAGTTGGCGTAGCCTGCAAAGGCGACGAGCACAATCCAGACAATGGTGATCGGGATGAATACCTTCCAGCCCAGACGCATGATCTGGTCATAGCGATAGCGCGGGAACGTGGCACGGAACCACAGGAAGCAAAACGCGAAGAACGATGCCTTGGCGAACAGCCACAGCGCGCTGGGTGCGCCGAGCCAGGAATCGGTCCAGCCCTGAAACGGCGACAGCCAGCCGCCGAGGAACAACAACGAGGCGAGCAGGCTGACCAGAATCATGTTGGCGTATTCGGCGAGGAAAAACACCGCAAACGCGGCACCGGAATACTCGACATGGAACCCGGCGACGATCTCGGACTCACCTTCGGCCACGTCGAACGGTGCACGGTTGGTCTCGGCAACACCGGAGATGAAGTAGATCACGAACAATGGCAGCAACGGCAGCCAGAACCACTCGAAAAAGCCGGCGTTGCCGCTTTGTGCGCGCACGATATCGGTGAGGTTGAGCGAGCCGGCAGCAACCAGTACCCCGACCAACGCGAAGCCCATGGCGATTTCGTAGCTCACCACCTGCGCGGTAGAACGCAACGCGCCCAGAAATGCGTATTTGGAGTTCGACGCCCAACCGGCGATCACGATGCCGTAGATGCCCATCGAGGTCATCGCCAGCAGGTACAGCAGACCAGCGTTGGCGTTAGACAGCACCAAGCCATCATCGAACGGAACCACCGCCCACGCGGCCAATGCCGGTGCAATCGCCAGAATCGGCGCCAGTCGATACAAAAAACGATGCGCGTTGGCCGGAACGATCAGCTCCTTGAACAGCATCTTGAAGGTATCGGCAAATGGTTGGATCACGCCGATGCCGAAGATCTGGCCGATATACACTGGCCCGTGGCGCACGTGCATCCAGCCGATCACCTTGCGCTCGATCAAGGTGTAGAACGCCACCGCGACGGTGATCGGCAACACCACGACCATGATCTTGACAAGGGTCCACAACACCAGACCAAAGCTGCCAAAGCTCAGAAAAAACTCGCGAATGATGTCGATCACGCTCAGGCCCTCGTCACGGTCAGGCGGGCGGTTGCCGACAACGGTGCAGTCGCCGAATAACCCGATTCGATCCACACCGCGCCCTTGGCCACGCGGCCACTGACGCTGACCGGCAACACCGCCTGGCCCACGTCATCGGCGAACTTGGCCATTGCGCCCTCCGCCAAACCCAGCGCCAGCGCATCTTCCGGGTGCAGCAGCGCACGCGGGCCGGCATTTAGTGGATGCGCCTGCAACGCCGCGGCGCGACGCACTACCGCATCGCTGCGATAGATCGGCACCGTGGTGATGCGCGCCAAACCGCCACCCGCCTGTGGACGTGTGGCCAAGGTGCCACCAGCAACGGGCAGCGCCGGCTTGGCCAGCAACGGCTGCACCTGCGCGGCGAGCTCGCTGAATGCGGTGAACTCGAACCCCGGCAAGCCCAGCGCCGCACCGAGCGCGCGCAACACACGCCAACCCGGGCGCGCCTCGCCCGGCAGTTTGGCGCCACCTGCGAAGCGTTGTACGCTGCCATCGACGTTGACCAGGCTGCCTTCGATTTCCGGCGGCAGGCCAATGGGCAATATGGCATGTGCGGTACGCTTGACGCCAGCGCAGGCGTAGCCACCGATGTAGACATGAAACTCGGAATTGGTGCGTGCCAGGTCATACGCCGCAGCGGTGGCTGTGTCCTGCGAGCCGGCGTGATACACCAGCAGCGCGGAGCCCGGCTTGGCCATGATCTGTGCCGCATTTTTGCCGGCCGGCGTCTGTGCAAGCACCCCGACCCGCGCCAGACCGATGCTGTTGGCGCCGGCGGGCAACTCGTTGAACGCAGCGCCGATGGCGTTGGCAACCAGCTTGGCGAGCGCGCGCAACAGCGACGCCGCCGGATGTTGCACTGCGATGTCGCCGAACAGCAGCAGCGTGTTGTCGCGCGCCGTGAACAGCTCCGCCACGGCACGCTGCGCTGCATTGGGCTCGGCCGCGGCGATCAGCGCCGCCAGCGGCGCCGGCACATCGGCTTGCGCGACCAGCAATTTCGCCAGTGCCGCCAACTCGTCCACCATCGCCAACGGCGTGACGATACGACGCGCGGCAACCTCGCACAGCAAATCGAAGTCGACCGGATTGATGACCGCAAGCTGCGCGCCGTGTTTGACTGCCTTGCGCAGGCGATGCGCGAGCAACGGCTGTTCCATGCGCGGATTGCTGCCGATCAACAGCACCCGGCGCGCCGACTCGATCGCCGCCAGTGGCATGGCGAACGGCTGCGACACCGGTGCATCGGCAAAATCGAGCGTGCGCAGACGATGGTCGATATGCTCGCTGCCCAGGCCACGCACGATCTGCGCCAACAAATAGCCTTCCTCATTGCTGGTCAGTGGTGCGACCAGCGCGCCCAGCGCATCACCACCATGCCGCTTCAGGCCTTCGGCCACAAACGCAATGGCTTCTGGCCAGTCCACTGCAACCAGTTCGCCACCCTTGCGCAGCATCGGCCGTGTTGCCCGATCCGCGGCGCTCAGGCCCTGATGCGAATAGCGGTCGCGATCCGACAGCCAGCATTCGTTGACCGCTTCGTTGTCGCGTGGCACGCAGCGCAGCACTTCACCTCGGCGCACATGCAGGTACAGATTGGACCCCAGCGCATCGTGGTAGCCAATCCCGGCATGCGCCAAAAGCTCCCAGGCGCGGGCACGGAAGCGAAACACCTTGTTGGTGAGGGCGCCGACCGGACAAACGTCGATGACGTTGCCCGACAGTTCGCTGCTCAGCGGCTTGCCATCGTAAGTGCCGATTTCCAGGCGCTCACCGCGCTGCATGCCGCCCAACTCGTAGCTGGCGCAAATCTCGGCCGACACCCGGATGCAGCGCGTGCACTGGATGCAACGGGTCATGTCGGTGGCAACCAGCGGCCCGATATCTTCGTCGGCGACCACGCGTTTGCGCTCGTTGAAACGGCTGACCGAACGGCCGTAGCCGAGCGAGGTATCCTGCAATTCGCATTCGCCGCCCTGATCGCAGATCGGGCAATCCAGCGGGTGGTTGATCAGCAAAAACTCCATCACGTTGCGCTGGGCATCGAGCGCTCGCTTGGACTGCGTGTAGATCTTCATGCCCTCCATCACCGGCGTGGCGCAGGCCGGTGCCGGCTTGGGCATCTTCTCGACATCGACCATGCACATCCGGCAGTTGGCGGCGATCGGCAGTTTCTGGTGATAGCAAAAGCGCGGCAGGGCGATGCCGGCCTTGTCGGCAGCCTGAATGATCATCGAGCCCTTGGCTGCCTGCAAGGCAACGCCATCGATTTCGATGTTGATCAGATCCGGCGCGACTTGGTTGGATGGTTGCGCACTCATGCGTTGCGTCCTTGAGAGACGGGACTGGGGACTCGGGACTGGGGACTCGGGAAAGCAAACGCGCCGTTCACTCGAAAAATGCCGAACATCGCATGTTGCAAATCACGAGGCAGTACGACGTGCGCACTTTTACTTTCGATGCGGTGCACCGATGTTCCGAGTCCCGAGTCCCGAGTCCCCAGTCCCGGCTTCATGGACACGCTCATGCCGCCTTCTCCATCGCCTGATCATCGACCAGAAAACGCTTGTTGACGATTGCGTATTCAAACTCCGACCAGAACTGGCGCAGGAACCCCTGCACCGGCCACGCCGCGGCTTCGCCAAAGGCACAAATGGTGTGACCCTCGATTTGCCCGGCTACCGCCTTGAGCATGTCGAGGTCCTCAAGGTTGGCTTTGCCTTCGACGATGCGGGTGAGCACGCGATACATCCAGCCAGTGCCCTCGCGACACGGCGTGCACTGCCCACATGATTCGGCAAAATAAAACCGGGAAATACGCTGGCAGGCGCGCACCATGCACGTGGTTTCATCCATCACCACCACCGCACCCGAGCCCAGGCCGGAGCCGGCTTTCTGGATGCTGTCGTAATCCATGGTCAGGCCCATCATGGTGTCGGCCGGCAATATCGGCATCGAACTGCCGCCCGGGATCACCGCCTTGAGCTTGCGCCCAGCACGCACGCCGCCGGCCATCTGCAACAGTTCACTGAATGGCGTACCCAGACGAATCTCGTAATTGCCCGGCCGCGCAACGTGGCCGGACACCGAAAACACCTTGGCGCCGCCGTTGTTCGGCTTGCCCAGAGCGAGAAACCATTCCGGACCGTTGCGGATAATCGCCGGCACCGAGGCGTAGCTCTCGGTGTTGTTGATGGTGGTGGGCCGCCCGAACAAGCCAAAATTGGCCGGAAACGGCGGCTTGTAGCGCGGCTGTCCCTTCTTGCCTTCCAGCGACTCCATCAACGCGGTTTCTTCGCCGCAGATGTAGGCACCGGCGCCGAGCGCGTTGTGGATATCGACATCCACGCCGGAACCCAGGATGTCCTTGCCCAGCCAGCCGTGCCGGTAGGCGTCCGCCAGCGCCTGTTCGACATGCTCGAACGGCTCGTGATGAAACTCACCGCGCAGGTAGTTGTAGGCAACCGTGCTGCCGGTGGCGTAGCAGGCAATCGCCATGCCTTCGAGTACCGCGTGCGGGTTGAAGCGCAGGATGTCGCGATCCTTGCAGGTGCCCGGCTCGGATTCGTCAGAATTGCACAGGATGTATTTCTGGCCGACGTTGCCCTTGGGCATGAAGCTCCACTTCAAACCGGTGGGAAAACCGGCACCGCCGCGGCCACGCAAACCCGATTGCTTGACCATGTCGACCACCTGTTCGGGTGGAATCTTTTCGCTGAGAATCTTGCGCCACGCGGCATAGCCGCCGGTCTTGAGGTAATTCTCGTAAGACCATGGCGTATCGAAATGCAGCGTCGTGTAAACGACGTTGTGTTCCTGCGGTGCGGGCCCGAATGCCATCTGCTCCGACCTCACTTGAGTGATTCAAGAATCCGATCCACCTTGTCGGTGTCCAGATTCTCGTGGTAATGACCGTTGACGACCATCATCGGCGCACCGCAGCACGCGGCGAGGCATTCTTCCTCGCGCTTGAGATAGACGCGCCCATCCGCCGTGCTCTCGCCCAGCGTGATGCCGAGCTTGCCTTCGCAATAGCGCACGATGTCCTCGGCGCCATTGAGCCAGCAACTGATGTTGGTGCAGATCGCGACATTGTTGCGGCCAACCGGCGCGGTCTCGATCATCGAGTAGAAGGTGGCCACCTCGTACGCCCACACCGGCGGCACGCCCAGGTATTTGGCCACCGCTGCCATCAACTCGTCACTGAGCCAGCCGCCGTGCTGATGCTGTGCCGCGATCAACCCCTGAATCAGCGCCGAACGCGAGCGCTCCGGCGGAAACTTGGCACGCCACAGATCGATGGTGGCACGGGTTTGCGCGTTCAGCGCCAGCAGCGGATCGACGTGCTGGCAGGCCTCGAAGTTACCGGTGGCTTTCATGCGTTTTGCTCCGGGACTCGGGACTCGGGACTCGGGGCTCGGGAAAGCGCTGGGTGGCGTTGCGATACGGGTAAAGCGAACCGTTCAGCCACACCGCGTGAGCCGGGTGCCTGTGCCCAGCGATCGGATGATCGGCGCCGTTGATTTTCCGAGTCCCGAGTCGCCAGTCCCCAGTCCCGGCTCCTGCGAGTCGCGAGTCCCGAGTGCCGGCTCGTTTGAGCCCCCAGTCCCGACTTCTTCATCGATCAATCTCCCCGAACACGATGTCGTAGGTACCAATCATCGCCACCACGTCGGGCAGCATGTGGCCGCGCACGATCGAATCCATCGACGACAGGTGGGCAAAGCCCGGCGCCCGCAGCTTCAGGCGGAACGGCTTGTTGGCACCATCGGACACGATGTAGGCGGCAAACTCGCCCTTGGGCGCTTCCACCGCGGCATAAGCCTCGCCTTCCGGCACGCAGTAGCCTTCGGTGAACAGCTTGAAATGATGGATCAGGGCTTCCATGTCGTCTTTCATCGCTTCACGCGATGGCGGCGACACCTTGAAGTTGTCGAGCATCACCGGGCCGGGATTGGCACGCAGCCAGGCCACGCATTGCTTGATGATGCGCGTCGACTGGCGCATCTCCTCGACCCGCACCAGGTAGCGGTCGTAGCAGTCGCCAGTGACACCCACCGGAATATCGAAATCGACGTCGGCATATTTGGCGTAGGGCTGCTTCTTGCGCAGATCCCAGGCAATACCCGAGCCGCGCAACATCGGGCCGCTCATGCCCCAGGCCATGGCCTGTTCGGGCGGCACCACGCCAATCCCGACCGTGCGTTGCTTCCAGATGCGGTTATCGGTCAACAGGGTTTCGTATTCATCCACCCGGCGCGGAAAATCGTCGGCGAAGGCATCGAGAAAATCGAGCATCGAGCCTTCACGCCATTCGTTGACGCGGGTGAGCACCTTGCCCTTGCGCCACGGCGATTCCTTGTACTTGGGCATGGTGTCGGGCAGATCGCGATAAACGCCGCCGGGCCGGTAATAAGCCGCATGCATGCGTGCGCCGGACACTGCCTCGTAGCAGTCCATCAGTTCTTCGCGTTCGCGGAAGGCGTACAGAAACAGCGCCATCGCCCCCAGATCCAGGCCGTTGGAGCCGATCCAGAGCAGGTGATTGAGGATGCGGGTGATTTCGTCGAACAGGGTGCGGATATACAGCGCACGCTCCGGTGCTTCTATGCCCAGCAGGCGCTCGATCGCCAGTACATAAGCGTGCTCGTTGCACATCATCGACATGTAGTCGAGGCGATCCATGTAGCCGATCGACTGATTGAACGGTTTGCTCTCGGCCAGCTTCTCGGTGGCACGATGCAGCAGCCCGACATGCGGGTCGGCGCGCATCACGGTCTCGCCGTCCATCTCCAGCACCAGGCGCAGCACGCCGTGCGCGGCCGGATGCTGCGGCCCGAAGTTCATCGTGTAATTGCGGATTTCCTGCGTCATCATCGGGCCCTCACCGCTTGACCGCTGCGGCTTCAGCCGCCGACTGGAGCAGGCCGGAATCGTGGCGCACCACGCGCGGCACGCCGACTCGCGGTTCGATCGATACCGGCTGATAGACCACGCGACCGCGCTCCGGGTCGTAACGCACCTCGACATTGCCGATCAACGGAAAATCCTTGCGAAACGGATGCCCGACAAACCCGTAATCGCTGAGAATACGGCGCAGGTCGGGATGATCTTCAAAGATGATGCCGAACAGGTCGAACGCCTCGCGTTCGAACCAGTTGACTCCGGGCCAGATCGAGATCAACGACGGCACGATCGGCAAGCCATCATCGGGAGCAAAACAACGTATCCGCAAGCGCTCGTTGTTGCTCACCGACAGCAAGTGCGCCACTGCCGCGAAGCGCCGGGTCGGGCCCGCACCCACCGGCCGTTGCGCCCACGAAAACCGCCCCGGTCCCAACGCCTCGACGCCGCGCGAAAACCCCTGCGAGGATACATCGCTGGTATCCCACTCCACCTGGCCGTAGCTCAGGTAATCAACTCCGCAGACGTCCATGCACAACTCGAAACGAAACTCCGCTTCGTCACGCAACGCTCTGGCGGTAGCCAGCCAGTTTTCGGGCGCCACTTCCAGTGTGACTTCGCCGCGTGCTTCAACGATCGACAACTGCACATCGGCGAAACGGGCCTTCAGGCGTTCGGTCAAGGTCAACATCGGCTCGGGCATGGCTCAGCGCGCAATGGTATTGGTGCGGCGAATCTTCTTTTGCAACTGAAGAATGCCGTAGACAAGGGCCTCGGCGGTCGGCGGACAACCGGGTACGTAGATATCGACCGGCACCACGCGATCGCAGCCGCGCACCACCGAATACGAATAGTGATAGTAGCCGCCACCATTGGCGCACGAACCCATCGAGATCACCCAGCGCGGCTCGGGCATCTGGTCGTATACCTTGCGCAGTGCCGGCGCCATCTTGTTGACCAGGGTGCCGGCGACGATCATCACGTCGGACTGCCGCGGCGATGGCCGGAAGATCACGCCATAACGATCCAGATCCAGGCGCGAGGCGCCGGCATGCATCATTTCCACCGCGCAACAGGCCAAGCCAAAGGTCATTGGCCACATCGAGCCGGTGCGCGCCCAGTTGATCAAGGTATCCACCGAGGTAACCGCAAACCCGTGCTGCACCAGCGGGTTGTCACCTTCCGGACGCAGGATGTCGTCCACCCGGCCGAGCGGCTCGGGGTTATGAAAGAACTCCTTCACTCCCATTCCAGCGCGCCCTTCTTCCATTCGTAAATGAACCCGACCACCAGGATGCCGAGGAATACGGTCATCGCCAGAATTGCGGTCATGCCGATTTCGCGGTAGACCACCGCCCACGGAAATAGAAAGGCAATTTCGAGATCGAAGATGATGAACAAGATGGCGACGAGGTAGTAGCGCACATCGAACTTCATGCGCGCGTCCTCGAAGGCTTCGAAACCGCACTCGTATGGCGAGAGCTTTTCTGCGTCCGGGCGTTTTGGCCCCAGCAACCAACCGACCACCAACAGCGCAATACCAAAGCCAGCGCCGACGACCATGAACAGGAGAACCGGCAGATATTCGCCCAGCACGATAAACCTCGCAGCCGCGCATCAAGCGCGTTGGGGCACTGCTCGCACGGCGACACGAACAGCGCAACATGTGTGGTGCCCAAGGGGGGACTCGAACCCCCACGACCTAAGTCGCTACCACCTCAAGGTAGTGCGTCTACCAATTCCGCCACCTGGGCAACGTGTTTCAACTCAGCCAGCGAACCAGCCGCGCCATTGTATCAGCGCGTCATTTTTTTTCTTGATCCTTGTCAATTGGCGCAGCATCGGTTTGCTCATCCGCCGGCACCGCTGGCACTGCCGACGATGACACCGCTGGTTCGGCGTCCGGTGCGGTCGGCACCTCGCCACTCGCTGCCGGCTGCACCAGCGCGCTCGGTGTTGCCGCGCCCATCACCCCCAGATCATCGGCAACCGGACGGCTGGCCGAACGGCTGGCGTAGACCGCCATGCCCAGACTCAACGCAAAGAACGCCGCCGCCAGCCACTTGGTGGACTTGGACATGAAATTGGATGCGCCGGTGGAACCGAACACCGTGCCCGAGGCACCGGCACCGAAGCCGGAGCCCGCGGCAGCACCGGCACCGCGCTGCAGAAGAATGAGCGCGATCATCGCCATGGCGAGCAACACGTGCAGAATATTGACAAGTTTGAGAATCATGACCTGTGCTCAAGGTGCCGCCGCCGCAGCGATGGCAAGAAAATCCGGCGCAACCAACGAAGCGCCACCAATCAAACCGCCATCGACATCCGCCAGCGTGAACAAGGCGGTTGCGTTGCCCGGTTTGACACTGCCGCCATAAACAATCGGCAGGCAATCCGCAATTCTAGCATCCCGGGCACGCACTTCGCCACGGATGAAGGCATGAACTTCCTGCACCTGCTCGGGGCTGGCGGCGCGGCCGGTACCAATCGCCCAGCGCGGCTCATACGCAATTACCGCCGTATCCAGGGCGCGTTCGCCAAGCAGCTCGAACACCGGCGCGAGCTGCCGCTCCAGCGCCCACTGCGTCTGCCCGGCTTCGCGCTGATGCAAGGTTTCTCCCACGCACAACACCGCAACCAGGCCGGCGTCCCTGGCCGCCAGCATTTTTTCTGCGATCAGCGCATCGCTCTCGGCGTGGTACTCGCGCCGCTCGGAGTGGCCGACCAGCACGTACTGGCAGCCGATATCGGCCAGCATCGCCGCCGACACCTCGCCGGTGTAGGCACCGTGCTGATGCGGGCTGACATCCTGCGCACCAAAACGCAAGCCGCTGTCACGGTAGCGCTCGATCAGTTGCGCAAGGTATGGCAACGGCGGAAAGATCGCCAGATCGACCGTTGCCGGCCAGCCAGCCGCCAGCAGCGTATCGAGCAATTCCACCGCAAACTGCCGGCTTCCGTTCAACTTCCAGTTGGCAGCAACGAGACGCTTGCGCATGAGCCGATCCAGTGCAGCCATTGACCGCACCAGCATAGCCGGCTACGGACCGGCGCGGCAATGCAATGCAACCCCCTTTGCCGCGGACCATGACTTTTGCCGGTCACGCGGGCATGATCGCCGATTCAATGGATTCTGGAGATTGCTCATGCGCGTTCGACTATTGGCTGGCTGCCTGTGCGCCCTGCTCGCTGCCTGCGGCGGTGCGCCGCAAGGCAGCGATGACACGGTGACCGCAACCAGCGCGCCGGCACCAATGCCGGCGGCACAGCAACTGGATGCGATCTATGCGCAGTATTGGGAAGCGGCGCTGGAGCGCAATCCGCTGCGCGCCACCTTCATCGGCGACCCCCGCTACAACGACCGCCTGCCCAACACCCTGAGCCCAACCTATCGCGATGCCAGCAAGGCGTTCGCGGCGCTGTGGCTGGAGCGGGTCAAGGCCATCGACCCGCAAACGCTCGCTCCGCGGGCGCGGGTCAGCTACGACGTGTTCGTCAACAATCTGGAGGGTGAGATCGAGGGCTATGCGTTCCGCGACGACCTGATGCCGCTCAATCAATTCCGCAACATGGCCAGTACCTTTGCCCTGCTCGGCGCTGGCACCGGTGCGCAGCCGTTTCGCAGCGTCAGCGACTACGACAACTGGCTGGCGCGTGCCAATCAAATACCCGCCCTGTTCGATCAGGTCATTGCCAACCTGCGCGAAGGCGTGGCGCAAGGGCTGGTGCAACCACGGGTGTTGATCGAAAAAACCATTCCGCAGCTCGACGCCTTGATCGATGCCGATCCGGAAAAGACCGTGTTCTGGAAACCGATCGAGAATCTGCCGACCGAGTTCACCGAAACCGACCGCACCCGACTGCGCGACGCCTACCGCGCGCTGATTGCCGACACCCTGATGCCGGCCTATCGCAAGCTGCGCGCCTATGCCGCCGAGGAATACCTCCCCGCGACCCGCGCCACCTTCGGCCTCGGCGCATTGGCCAATGGCGAGGCGTGGTACGCCTATCTGGCCCGGCAATCGACCACCACCGAGCTCAGCCCGGAGCAGATTCATCAGATCGGCCTGGATGAAGTCGCACGCATCCACGAGGAAATGCGCCAGGTGATGACGCAAACCGGTTTCACGGGTGAGCTGAGAGACTACTTCAAACACATCAAGGCCGATCCGGGCAATTACTTCAGCAACGAGCAGGAAATGCTGGATGCCTATCGCGGCTTTCGCGCCACGATTGAGCCGCTGCTGCCGGCACTGTTCGATGTGCGCCCGAAGGCCGATTTCGAGATTCGTCCGGTGGAAGCGTTCCGTGCCGCGTCCGCAGCGGGCGGCTCGTATCAGCGCCCAGCCCAGGATGGCTCGCGGCCGGGCGTCTTCTACGCCAACACGTTCGATCTCAGCGCCCGACCACGCTACGCACTGGAATCGCTATTTCTGCATGAGGCCGAACCGGGCCACCATTTCCAGATTGCGCTGCAACAGGAACTCACCGACCTGCCGGCCTTTCGTCGCTTCGGCGGCGAAACCGCGTTCGCCGAAGGCTGGGGCCTGTACGCCGAATCGCTGGGCAAGGAACTGGGCGTTTACACCGACCCGCTGATGGTTTTCGGTGCGCTCGATGCCGAGCTGTGGCGCGCGATCCGGCTGGTGGTCGATACCGGCATCCACGCCAAGGGCTGGAGCCGGCAACAGGTGCTCGATTACATGTATGCCAATTCGCCGATCGAGCCGACCCGCGCGATTGCCGAAGCCGAACGCTTCATGGCGATCCCCGGGCAGGCGCTGGCCTACAAGATCGGCCAGCTCAAGATCCGCGAATTGCGCAACCGCGCCGAGGCGGCGCTGGGCGAACGTTTTGACGTGCGCGCATTTCACCGCGAGGTGCTCAACGACGGCACCGTGCCGATGCAGGTGCTGGACGCCAAGATCACACGCTGGATCGCGGCGCAATAAGCTGCGGGTGCCGCTACTTGCACGAGAGCGGCACGCTTCGCCCGTCGCGACTGTGTCGCCCGCCATCGCGAGCCAGTGCTGCCGTCGGAGCGTGCCTGCACGCGAGGCTGTCCGCGCAGGCGATTTGCCGGCAGGCCGGCTCCCACAAAAGTCGCCAAGCCCAACCGCGGAATGATTGAGGTTTTTTGCAAGAGGCCACTCTGCGGCCAACTTGACTCCAACCACCTACGCTGCACCAGCAATGCCACCGCGGGTCAATGCCAGTGGATCGAGCAACTGGCGCAGCTCCTTTTCCGAAAGATCGGTGGCCTCACGCGCCACGTCCAGCAGCGGACGGCCTTCGGCATACGCCTGCTTGGCAATCGCTGCACCTTTGCCATAACCGATGACTGGGTTGAGCGCAGTCACCAGCACCGGGTTGCGTGCCATCGCCGCCGCAATCCGCTCATGATTGACGTTGAAACCGGCGATGGCGGCGTCGGCCAACTGGCGGCTGGCAGTGGCCAGCAGGCGAATCGATTGCAACAGATTGTGCGCAATCAGCGGCAACATGACATTGAGTTGGAAGTTGCCGCTGGCCCCGGCCACGGTGATGCTGGCGTGGTTGCCGATCACCTGCGCGCAGACCATGCACACCGCCTCGGGGATCACCGGGTTGACCTTGCCCGGCATGATCGAGCTGCCCGGTTGCAACGCCGGCAACGCAATCTCGCCCAGCCCGGCCAAAGGGCCGGAGTTCATCCAGCGCAGATCGTTGCCGATCTTCATCAGGGCGCAGGCCAACGTGTTCAACTGGCCGGACATTTCCACCGCATCATCCGGCGCTGACAGGGCGGCAAAAAAATCGGCCGCGACGACAAACCGGATACCGCTCAGGTGCGCAAGCTCAGCCACCATGGCGGTGGCAAAACGCGGATCGGCGTTGATGCCGGTGCCGACTGCCGTGCCGCCCAGTGCCAGCCGATGCAGGCGTTTGCTGGATCCCTCGATGCGCGCAATTGCCGAGGTAATCTGCGCCGCCCAGCCGCCCATTTCCTGGCCCAGGGTCAGCGGCATCGCATCCATCAAATGGGTGCGCCCGGTTTTGACGACCTTGTTCAGGCTCCTGGCGCGCTTGCGGATCACCGTGCGCAGGTGCTTGAGCGCCGGCAACAACTGTTTCGCTATCGCCAGCGTCGCCGCCACGTGGATCGCGCTGGGCACCACATCGTTCGAACTCTGACCCATGTTGACGTGATCGTTGGGATGCACGGCAACACCGCTTTCGCGGCTGGCCAGGGTGGCGATCACCTCGTTGGCGTTCATGTTGCTGGAGGTGCCCGAGCCGGTCTGGAACACATCCACCGGAAACTGATCGTCGAGTTCGCCCGCACTCACGCGCAGCGCGGCGGCGCAAATCGCGCGCTGTCGTGGCGGGTCAAGATGGCCCAGATCACCATTCACCGTGGCCGCCGCCGCCTTGATCAAACCCAGCGCGGCAATGAACTCGGCGGGCAGGCGCAGCCCGGAAATCGGAAAATTCTGCACCGCGCGCTGCGTCTGCGCGCCCCACAAGGCATCACCTGGCACCCGCAGGTCGCCCATGCTGTCGCGCTCGACACGATACCTCGATGGCTTGCGCATGCTGTCCTCCCGCTGCGTTTCGGCGCGTTACAGGGTAGCGCGCAACACCATCAATCTGCCGAGAATGCCACGGGCAAGGTAAAATCGTGGTTTCTGCGCCCACGAGCACGCCATGTCCGAGCACCGCCTGACCGCTCTTTCCCCCGTCGATGGCCGCTACGCCGCCAAAGCCGACCCCCTGCGCCCGATTTTTTCCGAGTTCGGGCTTATCCGCGCGCGCGTGACGGTGGAAATCGAGTGGCTGATCGCGCTGGCAGCCGAGCCGGCCATCGTTGAACTTGCCGCGTTCAACGACCAGCAAATCGCCTGGCTGCGCGCACTGGCCAGCGATTTTTCGCTCACTGATGCGGCGCGGGTGAAGGACATCGAACGCACCACCAACCACGACGTCAAGGCCGTCGAATACGTCATCAAGGAGCGCCTGCTGGCGGTACCGGCGCTGAGCGCAGCGGCGGAGTTCGTGCATTTCGCCTGCACCTCCGAGGACATCAACAACCTCGCCTATGCCTTGATGCTGGTCGAAGGCTGCACGAAAGTGATGTGGCCGGTCACCACCGAATTGCTGACGAAGCTGCGCGTCATGGCGCACGACATGGCTGAGTTGGCGATGCTGGCGCGCACCCACGGCCAGCCGGCATCACCGACCACGCTGGGCAAGGAATTGGCCAACGTGCTGCACCGCCTGGCCTGGCAACTGGCGCAAATGCGCGAGATTGCGATTCCCGGCAAGATCAACGGCGCGGTAGGCAATTACAACGCGCATGTGGTGGCGTATCCGGAACTGGATTGGCACGCCTTTGCGCAGCGTTTCGTCGAGTCATTGGGTCTGGACTGGAACCCGTACACCACCCAGATCGAGCCGCACGACGGCATCGCCGAGTTGTGCGATGCGCAACGCCGCATCAACACCGTGCTGATCGATCTGTGCCGCGATATCTGGGGCTATGTCGCGCTGGGTTACTTCAGCCAAACGGTGCGCGCCGGCGAGGTCGGTTCCAGCACCATGCCGCACAAGGTCAACCCGATCGATTTCGAAAACGCCGAAGGCAACCTCGGCATTGCCAATGCCCTGCTCGGCCATTTTTCCGAGAAGCTGCCGATCAGTCGCTGGCAACGCGACCTGACCGACTCGACGGTGCTGCGCGCGCTCGGTACCGCCTTTGCGCACAGCCTGATCGCGCTCGATGCGCTGCAACGCGGCCTGAACAAGTTGCACCCCAATCCGTCCCGCATGGCCGCCGATCTGGACGGCAGTTGGGAGGTGCTCGGCGAAGCGGTGCAAACCGTGATGCGCCGCTATGGTTTGCCCGAACCCTATGAACAGCTCAAGGCGTTGACCCGTGGTGTCGGTATCAGCCGCGACAGCCTGCGTGAATTCATCGCCGGCCTGGCCATTCCGCGCGACGCCAAAGAGCGCCTGCTCGCGTTGACGCCCGCGCGTTACACCGGGCTGGCAGCCGATTTGGCGCGCGAAGACTGAGCGCTGCTGGTTCCTGGCAGCATTCAGAGCATTGCGGTCCGCAAAGAACGCAAAGAACGCAAAGAACGCAAAGAAAGATCATTGCTTTTGCTTTCCTTTGCGCCTTTTGCGCAATTTGCGGACCGCTTTTTGCCTTTGCTGTAGGTGGGATCAGGGCAAAGCGCAAAAATCCGCTTCAAATCGGCCTTCCGTCGCTACGGTCGGCCAAGTTCGACAGGCTGTCAGGGCGCATCCCACATCGCTGTCTGCGCGCGCAGGCGCGCCAACGGCCCGGCGATCTGTGCACTGCGCTGCAAGGTTGCCGCAACGGCGCTCACGGCATCGGCCAAACGCACGCGATCCGGCGCGGTGAAGGTGGCATGCCCGACCTTGCGCCCCGGCCGTGCGCTTTTGCCATATGCGTGCCAATGTCCGCACGGCGATGACAACACCGGGCGCGCGTCCGGCAGTTCGCCCACCCAGTTGAGCATGCACGAGTGGCCGATCGCGGCGGTCGCGCCCAATGGCAAACCCAGCACCGCACGCAAGTGGTTTTCAAATTGCGAGGTGCACGCCCCTTCAATCGTCCAATGCCCGGAGTTATGCACCCGCGGTGCGATCTCGTTGGCCAGCAGCGCACCATCACATTCGAACAGTTCCAGCGCGAACACCCCAACATAATCCAGCGCGTCGGCAATCGATTGTGCCGAAGCGAGTGCCGCGTGCTGCAACGCCGAACTCACCTTGGCCGGCGCCAGACTGGCAGCCAGAACCCCATCGCAATGCCAATTCTCGGTAATCGGCCAAGCGCGGAACTCGCCATCGCGGGCGCGCACGGCGAGCACCGACAGCTCGCGCTGAAACGGCACCATCGCTTCCAGAATCAAGGCTGCGGCACCGGCGCCAAGCGCCTGCCAGGCGGCCTCGACATCGCCATGCTGGCGCAGGCGGAACTGGCCCTTGCCGTCGTAACCCAGACGCCGGTTTTGAGAATCGCGGGTAGCCCGACGCGGGCGACGGCATAGTCCAGATCCGCACGGCTATCGACACGGGCATACGCCGCGACGGCGATGCCAAGCTCGCTGAACAGGGTTTTTTCGGCGAGCCGATCCTGCGCCACCGCAAGTGCCGACGGCACCGGGAACACCGGGACGCGTTGTGCCAGCCATTGCGCGCTGCTGGCCGGTACGTTCTCGAAATCGAATGTGGCAACGTCAATGCGCGACGCAAACTCGGCCAATGCCTGTTGATCGCGGTAGTCGGCCTGCAATTGCGGAACGAATTGCGCCGCACACGCATCGGCAAGCGAATCCATTACCAGAAAGCGCAGGCCCAGTGGCGCCCCGGCGAGTGCCAACATACGCGCCAACTGGCCGCCGCCGAGTATCCCGACCGTGGTCATGGTTGTCGCGGATCCGCGTGCGCCAGCACCTCATCGGTTTGCTGCTGGCGAAACGCCGTCAATGCCTGCGTGATCGACGGCGAGTCGTGGGCCAACAGGGCAGCACAAAACAATGCGGCATTGGCGGCGCCCGCAGCGCCGATCGCAAACGTGGCCACCGGCACCCCCGCCGGCATCTGCACCATGCTCAACAACGAATCAAGGCCGCTGAGCGCCTTCGATTGCACCGGTACGCCGAGCACCGGAACGGTGGTGATGGCGGCCAACATGCCGGGCAGATGGGCTGCACCGCCGGCTCCGGCGATAATCGCACGCAAGCCGCTGCCGGCCGCCGCCTGCGCATAGCTGAACAATAGCTCTGGCGTGCGATGTGCCGATACCACCCGCACCGCGAACGGAATACCCAATTGCTCGAGCCGAGCGCAAGCATGCTGCATCGTGTCCCAATCCGAACGCGAGCCCATGACCACGCCAACCACGGGCGCTGCGGGTGTCGGGTCATCCATCGGTTTCTTCCCTTGCTGGCGCAATTGCCTATTGTAAGCGCAAGCGTGGCCTGACAAAATCAGGCTCGGGGGACAAGGAAAAATCGGTGGACAAACGCATTCTGGATATTCTGTGCTGCCCGCTCACGCGGCAGCCGCTGCTGCCGCTATCGAGCCAGGCACGCGACACCATCAACCGGGCCATCGCTACCGGCAGCGTAAAACGCAACGATGGCAGTGTGCAGAGGGAACCGCTGTCCGCGGCCCTGCAAACGCGAGACGGCAAACGGGTGTACCGGATCGAGGACGGCATCCCGGTTTTATTGGCTGACGAAGCCATAAATACGGCCCAAGTCACGGATTTACCCGCGTGAAAGTCGCTACGCTGAGTTCGGCGAAGCGCGGCCTTTGGCTCGTCGCTGCCGTCAGCGAGGCTGCGCATTGGTGAGTACGTACACGCCAACAGCACGGTTTCCGGAATTGCTTGCCGAGTTGCTCGGGGCAATGCGTGCGCGTTTGCGCGCACCCACCAATGCGCTGTTCGATGCAATCGACAATGAGTTGTTCGCGTTGGCTGAAAGTGCCAGCAACAGTGATCGCCAGCAGGTGTATTTCGAAGCCATGCGCGAGTGCCGCCGCCATCGCAGTCAAAGCATGGTCGCATTCATCGGCGCCATCGAGGCGCACGTCGAAGCCGTCGCGCCAAAGCCCGCACCGGCAAACCCAGCGCTGTCGTTGATCGAACACGAAACGCTGGAAGTCGAGCTGGCGGTGGGCGCCATGGCAGCGCGCGCAAACCAGCGCATGGGCGATGCCATGTCTGCCCTCAATCAACGTCTGGCATTGCTGCTTGATGTGGGCATCGCCGATGACGCACACAACCCGCTCGGCCCACACGCCTTGGCTGCGGCGTTTGCGCAGGTTTTGAACACGCTTGATCTCGCCCTTGAGGTGCGGCTGATCGCGTTGCGCCTGTTCGACAACCATGTAATGGCCACCCTGGAGCCAATCTACGCCGACATCAACAAGCGCCTGATCGATGCCGGCGTGCTTGTGCAACTGCCTGCACCCACCAGGACCGAGCACCCCCGCGCCGACAGCGCGCCGCCTGCCGCAGCCGAGCAAAGCCAGGTACCCAGCGCCGACACCTCCCGCGCTGGCGCCGGTGGGTTTGCCGAAATGGATACGCTGTCGTCGCTGTTGTCGCTACTCGAACAGCGCATGCAGAGCAGTGTCAGTGCCGCCAGCGCGCATTCCGAGTCGGCAAGCGCCAGCGCGCTCAACCAGGCATTGGCGCGGTTTCTGGAGCGGGTCGATCAGGGTCACGCGTTGCCCTCACCGCGCCAGTTCGCGTCGCAACTGCTTGCCGAGGCCCGCTATGCCGAGGGCGGCGCCACCGCCACCCCGGCACACGCTGCCAGCATCGACCTGGTGGGGCGGGTGTTTGATGCGTTGCTGCGCAATGCGCAGTTGCCAAAAGCCACCCATTCGCTGTTCGCGCCGCTCCAGGTTCCGATCACCCGAGCGGTGCTCGAAGACCCCTCGGCACTGGCGATCGAGGCACGGCATCCATTGCGCCAGGCCATCGACCTGTTGGCTGAAGTCACCAAGGGCTGGTGCGTCAGCGCCGACCCCGAGCGCGAGGCGCTGGGGCAATTGCAGGCGATGATCGACGCCATCACCCATGCTCAGGAGCGCGAACGCCAGCAGGCGGCCGTGCAAGCGCTCAAGCGCACACTCGACGCCCACAATCGACGCGCAGAACTGTCCGAACAACGGGCGGTGGAAGCCGCATCGGGCCGCGAGCAACTGGCATCGGCGCGCAAACGCGTGCATCAGGTGGTCGCGGCACGCCTGAACCGCACTCCGGCACCGCCCTGGGTCAGCCATCTGGTCAGCCGGCCGTGGGCCAACTATCTGGTGCTGGTGTTGCTGCGCCACGGTGAAACCTCGGCGCACTACCGCGAAGCGGTCGGCTTCGCCGATATCCTGGTCTGGTGTACCGTGGCTGGCGAGGCGCAAGTCGAGCGCTTGCGGCTGCGCGCCCTGGTGCCGGTGCTGGAAACGCAACTGCGCAGCGGCTTGGCCTCGGTGGCGTACCACACCGCAGAAATCGATCAACTGTGCGACGAACTGGGGCAGTTCATGCGCTGGCGCTTGGGCGAGATCGAGCGCCCGGCGTTCGTTGATCGCGAAGTGATCGCACCGCAGGATATCGTGGTGCCGGATTTGCAGGCGGCGATCAGCGAAGACCAGCCGGTCGCCGAAGCACTCGACGCGGCCTTGTTGTACCGCATTCGCAGTCTTCAGCCGGGCGCTTGGTTCGAGTTCGGTGCCGCCGACGACCCCGCCGCCGATCGCGCCAAACTATCCTGGATCAGTCCGGCCAGCGGTCGCTGCCTGTTCGTCAATCGCAACGGGCTCAGCGTCGGCGAAAAACGCCCCGAACATCTGGTCGAAGTGCTGCAACATGGCTTGGCGCGAATACTCGAAGATGCCAACGTGATGCAGCAAACACTGGCGGCGCTGCAAAAGCAATTGCTCGCCAGCGCCACACCGGCGCCACCCGCTGAATCCGGCCGACCGACGCGCTGACGCGGCATTGCCCGGCAATCGGGCGATAATGGCAGCATGACTGCAATCGTGCTCAATCACCCCGACGCGTCGCAAGTGCGCGATGACGTTGTGCGCGCGCTCGCTGAAGACATCGGCACTGGCGATGTCAGCGCGCAACTGCTGCCCGATCGACCCGCACAGGCCATTGTGCTCGCGCGCGAACCTGGGCTGCTGGCAGGCAGCGCGTGGTTCACCGCCTGTTTTGCCGCGCTCGATGCGCAGGCTCTGGTGCGTTGGTCACGCGACGAGGGCCAGTGGTTCGCTGCCACTGACACCGTTTGCACGGTGCAGGCCAATCTGCGGGCACTGCTGAGCGCCGAGCGCAGCGCGCTCAATTTCCTGCAAACCCTGTCCGCCACCGCGACCGCGACAGCGGCATATGTCGCAGCGCTGCAAGGCACCTGCACACGCGTGCTCGATACCCGCAAAACGTTGCCTGGTCTGCGTTACGCGCAAAAGTACGCGGTCCGTGCCGGCGCCGGCTGCAACCACCGGCTCGGCCTGTACGATGCCGCGATGATCAAGGAAAACCATATCCTCGCCGCCGGCTCGATAGCCAACGCCGTGCGCGCGGCGCGCCAGGGAGGGCACTCGCTGCCGATCATCGTCGAGGTGGAATCGCTCGATCAACTGGCACAGGCACTGGCCTGTGCGCCCGCACGCATCGTGCTCGACAATTTCACGTTGGCCGACATGCGGCGTGCGGTGGTGCAGGTTGCCGGGCGGGTGGCGATCGAAGTGTCCGGCGGCATCGATCTGGGCAACGCACGTGCCATTGCCGATACCGGTGTCGATTTCATCTCGGTTGGCGCGATCACCAAACACGTTCGTGCCATCGATTTTTCGCTGCGGCTGCGTGCCGCGGATGCGCCGTCATGATCGACCCAACCACGCTGCTGCTGGCGATCATGGCGCTCGCGTTGGGCGCGTTCAGCTGGACCAGCGCGCAGGCTGCCAACGAAGCGGCGCGGCGACACGGCGAACGCGCCTGCGCCGATGCCGGCGTGCAATGGCTCGATCAAGCAGTGCAGCTGGAGCGCGTGCGGATCCGCCGCGGTGGCGACGGCTGGCTGGCAGTGGAGCGTTGGTATCGCTTCGAGTATTCGCGCGACGGCCAGAGCCGCCATGCCGGGCGGCTGATTTTGCTGGGCACCCGCCTCAGTGGCCTGTTCGGCCCGGAACGCCAGCAACCGGCAGGGCTTGACCCCTGATAGCGCAGCAGTCAGCCATACAACCCATCAATCACCAGGTCCCTCGTCCCAGCAAGAGCAAAAGCGGATAGTCCGCAAAGAACGCGAAGGGCGCAAAGAAAACGAATCAAGACATGCGCTTCTCTTTGCGAGCTTTGCGTCCTTGGCGGACAATTTGCTTCTCCCGAGTCCGTAGGATGGGTAGATCGCAGCGAAACCCATCAACCCCCGCGTCCCAAATCCCGCATCCGCAGGATGGGTAGAGTGCAGCGACCGAAACCCATCACCGATCCTGCTACTTGACCACGCGCAGGCTCGGCCCCTTGCGCGGCGGTGGCACGTCTTCGGGTGATGGCGTTGACGCCGCGCTGACGCTGCGGGTGTCGGCATTGTCTTCTGGCAACATCATGCCCTGGCCACTTTCCAGCGCGTAGATCGCCTGCACCGCCGCCAGCGGCACGAAAACCTCCTGGCTGACCCCGGAAAACCGGGCATGAAAGCTGATGTACGCCGTACCAACATCCAAACCTGCCACCGCGCGCGGCGCGATGTTGAGCACCACTTTGCCGTCACGCACGGCCTGCCGTGGCACCCGCAGATCAGGGTGCGCCGCGTCGACCACCAGATGCGGCGTCATACCATTGTCGTTGATCCATTCATACATCGCCCGGACGAGATACGGGCGATTGGATGTCATCGGCTTTACATCGCTCACTCACAACTCCCGCAACAGGCTCTCTTCGGCCGTCAAACTGCGCTGAAAACCCGGATTGCTGAAAATCCGAACGCCATAGTCTTCAATCGCCTTGCATTCCTTTGGCAACAGCACGCCCAGCGCCGGCAAGCGATAGATGATCGGCGCCACCGCGCAATCGGCGAGGCTCATTTCCTGATTGAGATAGAACTTCGAGGCCTTGAACACCGGCAAGGTGGCGATCAGCAGCTCCCTGAGGCGTTTGCGACCGGCATCTGCCTGCGCCTTGTTGCCGTGCTGTATCGCCTGCACATGCGGCACCCACTCGTGCTCGATGCGCAACATCGCAAGCCGCAGCCGGGCACGCGCCAACGGCTCGACTGGCATCAGCGGCGGATGCGGATAGCGCTCATCGAGGTACTCGCCCACCACCGACGCCGCGTACAGCACCAAATCGCGCTCGACCAAGGTGGGCAGCGACCGGTAATCGGGGTTGACCAGCAGCAAATCTTCCGGTGGATTGGCTGGATCGACCGGAATCAGGTCGTAACTGACACCCTTGGCCGCCAGAATCAGGCGGACACGGTGGCAGACAACACAATCGCGCGCCGAAAACAGGGTCAATGTGTGACGCAACCGCGGACTCAAGGCCATCAATGGCAACTCCCCTCCGGCTTCAGACCGGGCCAATGCACCCACCCGGACGGGTGGGCGCGTGCTCCGAAATTACCTCAGATCGGCGCGGCGCGAAAGGGGCCGGGCAAATCAGTGCACGTCACGCCAGTATTCGTGCTTCAGCAGCCAGGTCAAAAGGGTCAAAAATACCAGGAACAACAGCACCCAGACGCCGATCGATTCGCGTTCCAGTGCCGCCGGCTCGCCCACGTACTGCAAGAATGCGGTCAGATCGCGGGCAAACGCGTCGTATTGCTCGGCGCTGAGCGTGCCCGGGCTGACCAATTGCAGGTGCGCCACCTTGGCTTCGCCTTCGCCGGATTCATAGATCGGGCGCTGGATACCCTGCAACTCCCACAGCACATGCGGCATGCTGGCATTGGGCAGCAGCAAATTGTTCCAGCCCGCCGGCCGGCCTTCATCGACGTAGAACGACTTGAGAAAGTTGTAGGTCCAATCCGCGCCACCGGGCTTGTTGCGCGCAACCAGCGACAAATCCGGCGGTGCCTTGCCGAGCCAGACGGTGGCATCAGCAGGCGTCATCGAGGCCACTACGGTGTCGGCAAACTTGGCGCCATTGCGATTGAGGAAGGCGTTCACCTGCTCCTCGCTCAGCCCCAGGTCCTTTGCCAGCCGCGAGTAACGCTGGTATTGCAGCGAATGACAGCCGGCGCAGTAATCCATGAAATGCGTTGCGCCGCGTTGCAACGAGGCCTGATCATTGATGTTGGCGTGCGACGGCAGCAAGCCACCCTCGGAAGATGCCAGCGCTGCCAGCGGCAAAACCGATAGCAGCACCGCAAAAAAACGCTTAGTCATGGCTGATCACCCGTGCTGGAACCGGCTTGGTCGGATCGAGCCGCGACCAGATCGGCATGGTGGCAAAGAACGCAAAGTAGAAGAACGTGAACACGCGCGCCATCAGCGTCTGCATCTCGCTGCCGGCCTGCATGCCCAACCAGCCCAGTGCCACGAATGCCACCACGAACAGCGAAACCAGGGTTTTCGCAATCCAGCCGCGATAGCGGATCGACCTCACCGGGCTGCGATCCAGCCATGGCACCAGAAACAGGATGCCGACCGCCGCGAACATAACGATCACGCCGAACAGCTTGTCGGGCACCGCGCGCAACATCGCGTAGAACGGCGTGAAGTACCACACCGGCTTGATGTGGGTTGGCGTCACCAGCGGATCGGCCGGCAAGAAGTTGTCGTACTCAAGGAACAGATCGCCGAAGGTCGGCGCGTAAAACAGGATGAAGGCCATGATGGTGAGGAAGAAGCTGGCACCAAACAGATCCTTGACCGTGTAATACGGGTGGAACGGGATGCCATCGACGGGAACCCCACGATCGTTCTTGACCTTCTTGATATCGACGCCATCGGGGTTGTTGGAGCCCACTTCGTGCAGCGCGCCCAGATGCAACACCACCAGCAGCAGGATTACCATCGGCACCGCCACCACGTGCAAGGCGAAGAAACGGTTGAGGGTGGCATCGGAAATCAGGTAGTCGCCGCGGATCCACTCGGTCAAGGCGCCGCCATATTCGGGTATCGCGCTGAACAGGTTGATGATCACCTGCGCGCCCCAGTAGCTCATCTGTCCCCACGGCAGCACGTAGCCCATGAACGCCTCGGCCATCAACGCCACGAAGATGAGCATGCCGAGTATCCAGACCAGCTCGCGCGGCTTCTGGTAGCTGCCGTAGATCAGGCCACGGAACATGTGCAGGTAGACGACGATGAAGAACGCCGATGCGCCAGTGGAATGCATGTAGCGGATCAGCCAGCCCCATTGCACATCGCGCATGATGTATTCGACCGAGCCGAATGCCTCGGCGGCACTGGGCTTGTAGAACATCGTCAGCCAGATACCGGTGATCAACTGGTTGATCAGCACCAGCATCGCCAGCGAACCGAAGAAATACCACAGGTTGAAGTTCTTCGGCGCGTAATACTCCGACAGGTGCTTCTTGTAGGCCGGGATCAGGCCCGGCGTACGCTGGTTGAACCAGTCGACAAACCCCTCAACCTTACGCATGATCGCGCCAGCCATTACGCAGCTCCTTCGGGGTTGACGCCGATCACCAGATGCTTGTCGTCGGCGAAGCGATAGGGCGGAACTTCCAGATTGCTCGGCGCCGGCACGCCTTGGAACACGCGCCCGGCGATATCGAAGCGTGAGCTGTGACACGGGCAGAAGAAGCCACCTTTCCAGTTCGGATCAAACGGCTGCGCCACCAACTCGGGCTTGAACAACGGCACACAGCCCAGGTGCGTGCAGATGCCGACCAACACCAGGATTTCCGGCTTGACCGAGCGGTAGGCGTTGCGCGCGTAGGCTGGCTGCTGCTCGACATTGTCCGAGTCGGGGTCACGCAAGCGCTCGTTCTGCTCAGCCAGATGCTGCAGTTGCTCGGCATTGCGGCGAATCACCCACACCGGCTTGCCGCGCCATTGCACATCAAGGCGCTGGCCGAACTCGAGCTTGCTGATGTCGACGAAAACCGGGGCGCCCGCACCCTGCGCGCGCGCGCTGGGTTGCCACGACTTGATAAACGGCACGGCCGCAAAGCCCGCACCCACCGCACCAACAACAGCAGTGGTCGCGGTCAGAAAACGGCGGCGGCCATTGCTGACCTCAGGGTTGGCCATCGAGGCTCTCCAGAACTGATAAATTGGGGTTGGATACAGGCGAACACCCCGGAATCCCGATCGCCAGCACCACATATCCTGCACAGTTTACCGGATCGGCCAAGCCAGCGACAACGCATCTATCGAGCATGCCACAATTGCGCCATGCCCAAGCCGCGTTCCGCGTCCCATCCAGCCGTGTTCCTTGCCCTGGCGGCACTGGCCGGGGTGCTGCTGGCGCTGGCATTCGCTGCGCTTGTCCCGGAGCGCGTGCTGGCACTGCGGCAGGCGGTGGGGCTGCTGCCCGCCAGCGCGCCGCCGCAGGCTCCGTTGGCAGCCGCCGGCTATGCCGATGCGGTGCTGCGCGCCGCGCCGTCGGTGGTCAACATTTATGCCGATCGCGTGGTCATCGAGCCGGCCCCGACCCTGATCCCCGACACCGCTGCGCCAGGCCTGTCCGCCATGAGCGGGCCACCACGGCAACGCCTGGAGCGCTCGCTGGGATCGGGTGTGATCGTCAGCCGCGACGGATACGTGCTCACCAATCACCATGTGGTGGTGGGTGCCGGCGCCATCCAGATCGTGCTGTGGGATGGCCGGGTGACGCATGCTGCAGTGGTCGGCTCGGATCAGGACACCGATCTGGCGGTGCTCAAACTGGATGGCGAAAACCTGCCAGCGCTGGCACTGAACCCCGACACCCCGCTGCATGTCGGCGATGTGGTGCTGGCAATCGGCAACCCATTCGGTCTGGGCCAGGCGGTATCGCAGGGAATCGTCTCGGCGCTCGGGCGCAGCCAGTTGCATATCGCCACGTTCGAGGATTTCATCCAGACCGACGCGGCGATCAATCGCGGCAACTCCGGCGGCGCTCTGGTTGACACGCTCGGCCGGCTGGTCGGCATCAACACCGCGGTGTTCACGCAACGGGTGCCAGACGCCAACGGCATCGGCTTCGCCATCCCCATCGCCACAGCACAAAGCGTGCTGCAACAGATCGTACGCGAGGGCGGCGTGACGCGTGGCTGGCTGGGCATGGAGTACATGCAAGGCTTCTCGCCGCTCGGCATCGACCGGCGCGGGGTGGTGATCGTTGGCGTGCATCCGGGCAGCCCGGCCGATGCTGCCGGTCTGCGTCCCGGCGACGTGTTGCTCACCCTGGATGGCGACGCGCTGGCCGACCCGATTGCACTGGGCCAGCGCGAGGCGACAATGGCGCCGGGCAGCCGGGTGCAATTGCAGGGCGAACGCGCCGGCGTACCGTTCACGCTCGCCATCACCCTCGCCCGCCGCCCTGCGGCGAGCGCTCAGCCACCGGCCAACGCACCGCGATAACGCTGCGCCAGCAGCGCCACGCGATCGACGTAACGCAGTGTTTCCTGATACGGCGGCACCCCGCCATTGCGTTCCACCGCGCCTTCGCCGGCATTGTAGGCAGCGCTGACCAGGCGCTGATCGCCATCGAAGCGCTTGAGCAGCCACGCCAGATAGGCAACCCCGCCACGGATATTCTGATCGGCCATGAACGGATCGGCCACACCGAAACGGCTGGCGGTTTCCGGCATCAATTGCATCAGCCCCTGCGCGCCCTTGTGCGACACCGCGTTGGGGTTGAACGCACTCTCCGCGTGGATCACCGCCCGCACCAACGCTTCGTCCACCGCATACTCGCGCACCGCCGCCGCCACTTCGCTGCGAAACGCCGACGTGTTCAGCGCCACTTGGGAAAAATCCAGGTCCGTGGCGGCACAGGCAAAACAGGTTTCGATGTAGGCAAACAACACCTTGGCTTTGCGCGCATCAGCCGGCCGCACGTTGGTGTAATGGGTGATGCCATCGGTTTCATAGCGATAGACCGCACCGCGGGTCACCCGCGCACCCCGTGCAGCGGATGCGGCCGGCAACGCCGCGCCCGATGGCGCCGAGCGAAACGCGACATTGGGCGTGGCGCTGGCGTTGCCGTCCGCCGTCGACGCAGGCGCATTGGCAAACGTACCCACCAGCGTGCAGTTCTCGCCCTTGGCCGGCGTGCGATTGGAATAGCTGCGGCTGCCGTCGGCCCCATCGCAACGGTACAGCGTGCCCGCCGTCACCGGCACGGACATCAGCAGCAACATCACCAAAGCGCAGTAAGTCCGCATAGGGCCCAGTGTAGTACGTCGCAATCACCGATGCATTGCCCGCCGCGCCGGGGCGCCCCGCCAATCACACCCGGATGATGGTGTCGCTATAGCGCGCCACCCGAAGGTCATGGGTCATCAACCGCATCGGCTCGACCAGCGCCTGGGCGACAAGAATGCGGTCAAATGGGTCTTGATGATGGGCAGGCAGCGCGTCAACGGCGACTGCATGTTCCGCCTCGACCGGCAGGAAGCGATAACCCGAGTCCTGAAAATAGCGCATCGCATCGTGCCCGGAAACCGGCATGTCGCCACGCCCAAACAAATGCTTGATCGTAATTTCCCAGATGCTCGCGGCACTGACCCAAACGCGTGTTTTTGGCGACACAATCAAGTCCCGCGCCTTCGGCAACAGTTTTGGACTATCGGTAATCGCCCACGGAGCAACGTGGGTATCGAGCAACAGATTCAAGGCTGCGCCTCGCCCATGAACAACCGGGCCACGTCCACGTTGTGCGCGTCGATGCTGTCAGGCACTTCGAACATGCCCTTGGCGATGCCGAGGCGCTTCCCTGCCGGAACACTGTCGATTGGCACCAGCCGAGCGGCGGGGCGCCCGTTACGGGCAATCACGATTTCCCGCTCCCGTCCCTGCTCGATGGCTTCCACCAAACGCGATAGGGAAGACTTGGCTTGCAGCATATTTACCGATCGCATGATGCCCTCCCTGAATGCATGGTTAGTCTAGTCTGGCTAATCTGTGAGTTCAAAACCTGCGCAAATCTCTGCCAGACCACCATGGCATTACTTGGCTAGAAATGCCGGGCATTGTCATTCCCACCGCCGATTAAAAGCATTTCGCCAGGCGTTGCTTGTCGCCATTGCGTAGCGGGTCGTGGCAGCGATCCAGGACGTGCCGTACCCAGCATTCCGCCGCCCGCCATTGCGCGCGTGTCACCCGCACCCATCGCGCCGATCGAGCATGTTTCGACGTGACGCCCGCAGCGTTCTACAATGCGCGTTTACCCGACCGGAATAACCGCCATGACCGGGACCGCCGACCTGCTCGCGCCCTCCACCGACACCACCGCTGCGCCGCGCCAGCCCGCCAAGGGCAAACTCTTCATCAAGACCCACGGCTGCCAGATGAACGCGTACGACTCGGACAAGATGGCCGCTGTGCTCGGCGCCGAACACGGGCTCGAACTCACGCTCGACGAGAGCGAAGCCGATGTGATTCTAATCAACACCTGCTCGATCCGCGAGAAGGCGCAGGAGAAAGTGTTCTCGCAACTTGGCCGCTGGAAGCCGCTCAAGAAAAAAAACGCGCAGGTTATCATCGGCGTCGGCGGCTGCGTCGCCTCGCAGGAGGGCGAAGCGATTTTGCAGCGCGCGCCTTACGTCGACCTGGTGTTCGGCCCGCAAACCCTGCACCGGCTGCCGGCGATGATCGATGCACGGCGCGCCAGCGGCAAACCACAGGTGGATATCAGCTTCCCCGAGATCGAGAAGTTCGACCGCCTGCCCGAGCCGCGTGCCGAAGGCGCCACCGCCTTTGTCTCGATCATGGAAGGCTGTTCGAAGTATTGCTCGTTCTGCGTGGTGCCCTACACCCGCGGCGAGGAAGTGAGCCGTCCGTTCGACGACGTACTGCTGGAAGTGGCGCAACTGGCCGAACAGGGCGTGCGCGAAGTGAACCTGCTCGGCCAGAACGTCAACGCCTATCGCGGCGCCATGAGCGACGACGCGTGCGAGGGCCTTGACCCGAACGGGATGGGTGCATTTGCCGACCTCGCCTTGCTGATCCGCGCCATCGCGCGGATTCCCGGTATCGGCCGCATCCGCTACACCACCTCGCACCCGATCGAGTTCAGCGACAGCCTGATCGAAGCGCACCGCGACGTGCCGCAGCTCGCCAGCTATCTGCACCTGCCGGTACAGTCCGGCTCCGATCGCGTGCTGAGCGCGATGAAACGCGGCCACACCGCGCTCGAATACAAGGCGAAGATTCGCAAACTGCGCGAAGCCAAACCCGGGATCAGCATCAGCTCGGATTTCATCGTCGGTTTCCCCGGCGAGAGCGAACCGGATTTCGCGGCAACCATGAAGCTGATCGACGACATCGGCTTCGATCAGAGCTTCAGCTTCATCTACTCCAAGCGCCCCGGCACCCCGGCCGCCAACCTGCCCGACGACACCGCGGACGCGGTCAAGAAGGAACGCCTGGCGCGCCTGCAAGCGGCGATCGACGGCAACGCCAAGCGCATTTCGGCAGCCATGGTCGGCACGGTGCAATCGGTGCTGGTGGAAGGCCCGAGCAAAAAAGACCCGAATGAACTCACCGGCCGAAGCGAGAACATGCGCTTTGTCAACTTCGCCGGGCCAGCGCAGTTGATCGGCCAGTTCGTCGCAGTGCAGATTACCGAAGCGATGAGCAATTCGTTGCGTGGCCGCTTTCTGGCGCTAACCGGCCAGCCGCCGGCCGGATAACGAAGCGCCGACTTGCGGCAGATTTTCGGTGTGATTCAAAAGCGGTTCGGGCGGTCACAGCAAACCGCCCGCATGCACGACACCGACGCCGTGAGCGTTACAACATCGCCCACAGCAAAATGATTACCGCCACGCCGGCGGCCAGTGCTGGCCACAGCCAGGATCGCGCCACCGTTGCCGGCTCGCTGCCGGCCGACAACCTGGCACTGCCGTCGGGGCCCAACCGCAGCAGGTCGACCATCGCATCGACGATCGGCGCGTCGAATGAGTAAGGATCAAAGGCACTGCGGCCAAATCGCTGCAATACGGATCGCACCTCGGATGCATTGGGCACGTACTTCATCGCCCATTCGGAAAACGAAGGTTCCGCAATGGGCTTGCGCTGCAAGGTCTTGACGTCACGATGGCGCGGATCACTCTGCAACTGGGTGTACAACGTATCAATGGCCTGCGCCGGGCCCTGCAGGCATTGGAAGAAGTAGCCATTGCTGAAATACAACGCGCCAACCAAACCCCGGCGCGGGTTGTTGCGTTTGGAAATGGTGAGGATTCGCGCCACTTCGATATCGATGCTGCTATGCCCACGCGTTGGCGCAAATGTGGCGCGACTCGCATAAACCAGTTGCTGGAACTCTGACATGGCCACACCCCCTTTGCCTGTTATTGCCCGGATTAAAACACGTTGCGGTGTGATTTTGTGGTGAACGCCGCGCCAGCCGCAGTCGGGCGAACGCGCCGTCAGCTATGAAAAATCGCGTTTTTCGAGGGCGTGAGCGATGACGAATGCCAGCGCACGCGCTACTCTGCGCGCATGACCAACCTTTCTCAGCGCGACTTTACCCTTGAACCCGACGACATGGCGCGGCTGGCCAATCTCACCGGCCCGCTCGACGAACATTTGCGCCAGATCGAACTGCGCCTCGGTGTGGAAATAGCCAACCGCGGCAGCGTATTCCGGGTGATCGGCGATGGCCCGATCGTGGATGCCACCGAGCGCTTTCTGCGCGCGCTGTATGCCGACACCGAATCGGAAACGATTACCCCGCACCTGCTCAACGTACGCCTGAGCCAGGCCAATGTGACGCATCTGAGCGAAGTCGCCGCCGAGTCGGCGCAGGAAGTGGTGATCCGGGTCAAACGTGGCGTGGTCAAGGGCCGCGGACCGAATCAGGCGCGCTACCTGCACGCCATTGCCAGCCACGACATCAACTTCGGCATCGGTCCGGCCGGCACCGGCAAGACCTATCTCGCCGTCGCCAGCGCGGTGGAGGCGCTCAGCCAGAGCCGCGTGCAGCGGCTGGTGCTGGTGCGGCCGGCGGTGGAAGCCGGCGAAAAACTGGGCTTCCTGCCCGGCGATTTGAGCCAGAAGGTCGATCCCTACCTGCGCCCGCTGTACGATGCGCTGTACGAAATGCTGGGTGTGGAGAAAGTCATCAAGCTGCTGGAGCGCAATGTCATCGAGATCGCGCCGCTGGCCTACATGCGCGGGCGCACCCTCAACGACGCGTTCGTGATCCTCGACGAGGCGCAGAACACCACCATCGAGCAGATGAAGATGTTTCTCACCCGGATCGGCTTTGGCTCTACCGCGGTGGTCACCGGTGATGTGACCCAGGTCGATCTGCCCAAACACGTCAAGTCCGGCCTGCGCGATGCCATCGAGGTGCTGCGCAATATCGAGGGCATCAGCTTCAGCTTCTTCAACTCACACGACGTCGTTCGCCATGTGCTGGTCGCGCGCATCGTGCAGGCGTACGATCAGCGCGACAACATTACCGATTGACGCGGGGCCGCACGATGAGCCAATCAGCGTTGGAACGCCGCAACAAGCATCGCATGCCATTGCAACTGGAACTCGGCGTCAGTTACGGCCTGCCGCGCAAGGGCTTGCCGGCACCGGCATCGTTCAAGCGCTGGGCTTCGGCCACACTCACCAACCGGGTACGCAAGGCGGATCTCGCCATCCGGCTTGTCGACGAGCGTGAGGGCAAGGCGCTCAATCACCACTACCGCGGCAAGAGCAGCGCCACCAATGTGCTCAGCTTCCCGGCGGAATTGCCCGAAGGCGTCAAGCTGCCGGTGCTCGGCGACATCGTGTTGTGCGCGCCGGTGGTGACGCGTGAAGCCAAGGCACAGGGCAAGACACTCAATGCCCACTACGCCCACCTCACCGTGCACGGCATTCTGCACCTGCTTGGGTTGGATCATGACGACCCGCGTGAAGCCGATGCCATGGAGTTGCTGGAGCGCGAAATTCTGGCCGGGCTTGGGGTGGACGATCCGTATCGGTGAGCGTGCGCCAAACCGGCTAAAACGCGTTGCTTGCGGAATCGCTGAACACGCACCCGCTGTTCGTCATTGCGAGCGATCTGCGCCGGTGGCTCGAACTGCACACGGGCCATGAACCCGACGGGCGGAGCGTAAAGCGTTTGATCCGCAAAGGACGCAAAAAACGCAAAGGTGAGCGCCAACAACATTCCGGTGTGGATGTCGGTTCCACCGCTAGGCGGTGCCCCGGGTTTCGGCCTGCTGGGCCTCTACCCGGGCTACGACGGCACATTGCGACATGTCGGTGGAATGAAACGGAAAAGCGGGGTTGTAGTTCGTAGGATGGGTAGAGCGCAGCGAAACCCATCAAAAGTCGAATCCTGAACTCTACCCCTCGACGCGCGAAGCCCTCACCGGTTTGCGGCAACACGCAGAATGTAACCTGCTCAGAGGTTATTCAGATGGCCAGATCGTTGGCGCTGGTAATCGCCAGGATCACACCCATGATGATGGTGCCGATCAGACTGCCGATTACCAGGATCGCGATCGGTTCGATCAGGATCAACAGCCGCTTCATCCGGTTGCGCCCCGCTTGTTCATACAGCCGCGCGAGCGATTCGAGCATCGACGGCAATTGCCCGGAACGCTCCCCGACGCGGATCAGGTTGTAGCCGGTTGCGGTGAGGGCATCGTGATCCTCCAGGGCATCGGCCAGCGCACTACCGCCGCGCACGGCGCGGGTTACCTCGCCCATGCGCGCGCGCCGGTGCGGCAGGCTGAGCCCGCTCTGGGCCAGTTCCAGCGCACGCATCAACGGCACCCGATTGCCCAGCAAGGCGCCGAGTATCTTTGCCCAGCGCGCGGTGTCCGACTCGATCAGCCAGTCGCCGACCACCGGCACACGTGCCAGCCGATCCAGCAGGCTTTCCTTGACGCCCGGCCGGCGCAGCCATTGTGCCAGCGCAAAACCGGCCAGCACCATAACCACCAGCAGGTAAATCCCGTTGCGGTTGCTCCAGGTACCCAAACCAAGCACCGCCCAGGCCAGAAACGGCAGGTCATCGGCGCGCGCCAGCAAGGATGCGAACTTGGGCACCACGAATACAAACATCAGCAATACCGCCGCGGCACCGGCAATCACCAGTACCGCGGGGTAGGTCAGCGCGTTGCGCATCTCCGAACGCAGATCGTGCTCGTATTCCAGTTGCATCGAGGCATCGGCCAGCGCGCGGCCCAACTCACCGGTCATTTCACCGGCTCGGGCGAGCTGCAATACGTACTCCGGCAGGGGCAAGCCGCTGGCCGCCAGCGTGGCCGAAAACGGCTGACCCCGTTGCAGCCCGCGCGACATGCCGGCAAACGCAGCGACGATCTTCGGGTGATGCGCAGATACTGCCTGCGCCGACACCGCATCGGCGACGCTCACGCCGGAATTGAGCATGGTTGCCAATTCCTGCAATGCCAGGATGACGTCGGCCGGCTTCAAGCGCCCATGACGGCCGGCATCGGCGGCCAGCGCCTGCTCGCTGTGCAACGCAATCACGGTCATGCCGCGGCGTTCCAGCGCGCGAGCCGCCGCGCGCTCGCTGTCGGCACGTAGCGCGCCATTGAAGGCCATGCCTTCGCTGTTTACCGCTTGGTAACGGAATCTCGGCATGATGGCCCATTGCGATCAGCGAATGGCGAATGGCGACAGGACATTGTGCAGCCAATGTAAAAATGGGGTCAGAGTCAAATTTCGATGCTGAAAAATGGGGTGAAAAAATGGGGTCAGAGTCAAATTTCGATGCGAATCCGCTGCAAGATTCATGCTATGACGACGAAAATTGACTCTGACCCCATTTTTTCACCCCATTTTTTCTATGACGACGAAAATTGACTCTGACCCCATTTTCAACCCCATTTTTGCCATTTTTGACCCTTCGCTCACAGCCCGCGCAAGCCGGCCCTACGGCCGGCGAGCAAGCTCGGAATCGTCGCGCGCCTTCGGCATCAGGTCCTGCTTGGTCACACCCAGCTTGAGCAACACCGGACAGGCGAAGAAGATGGACGACAGGGTGCCGACGATGATGCCGACGATCAACGCCAACGAGAAGCCTTCCAGCGTCTGGCCGCCAAACAGGTACAACGACACCACCGTCAGCAAGGTGGTGAGCGAGGTCATGATGGTACGACCCAAAGTGTTGTTGATGGCGCGGTTGAGCACTTCGACCGGTTCGCTGCCACGGGTGGAGCGGAACAGCTCGCGCACCCGGTCGAACACCACGATCTTGTCGTTCACCGAATAGCCATCTACCGCCAGAATGGCGGCGAGCACGGTCAGGTCGAAGTCCATGCCGGTAACCGCAAAGAAACCCAGCGTGATCAGCACATCGTGCATTTCGCCGGCGACGGTGGCAACCGCGAACTTCCATTCAAAACGCATCGCGATGTAAAGCATGATGCCGGCCAGCACCACCAATACCGCGATCACGCCATTGTAGGCCAGCTCCTTGCCGACCTGTGGCCCGACGAACTCGCTGCGCTTGACCGTCACCCCGACGCCATCGGCACGCAAGGCGCTGACCACGCGTTGCCCCAATGCCGCATTGCGGCTGTCGAGGCTGGTTTCCTGCGCGTCGAGCGCGCCCGCGTCGTCTTTGGCACCCGTTTCCGGTGCCAGGCGAATGGCAAAATTGCTGGAGTCGAAGCGCTGCACTACCGCGCCACTGAAACCGGCAGCTTCCAGCGCCTTGACCACGGCGGGCTGCTCCATCGGCGCGTCGTAGCTCACTTCCACCAGTGTGCCACCGGTAAAATCGAGCGCAAAGTTGAGGCCGCGCGTCGCCAGCGCAAGGATCGAACCGAGCACCAGCAGCAGCGATATCACCACCGAAAAGCGGCGGACACCCATGAAGTTGACATTGCTTGTCGGACTGAAGAATTCCATATCCGCGCTCCTCAGACCGAAACCGTTTTGACTTTGCGGCCACCGCCATACACCAGGGTAGCCAGCGCGCGGCTGACCGTTACCGAGGTGAACATGGAGGTGAGCACACCGACGAACAACACCACCGCAAACCCGCGTACCGGCCCGGAGCCGAAACTGAACAACGCAATCGAGGCGATCAGCTTGGTGACGTTGGAATCCAGAATCACCGTCCAGGCCCGTTCGTAACCGGAGCGGATACTCGATACCGGGGTGTTGCCGTTGCGCAACTCCTCACGGATGCGTTCAGCGATCAACACGTTGCCATCGATCGCCATGCCCAGGGTCAGCACGATACCGGCAATACCGGGCATCGTCAGGGTGGCGCCGGCCAGCGACAGGACCGCTCCCAACAGCAAAATATTGCTGAACAAGGCGATCACCGAAATCACGCCGAACAGGTGGTAGTAGACGATCATCAGCGCGCAGACGGTGAGAAAGCCGATCATGATCGCGCGCTTGCCGGCATCGATATTGTCCTGACCAAGGCTTGGCCCGATTACCCGTTCTTCGACGATATCGACCGGCGCGGCCAGCGAACCGGCGCGCAACAGCAACGCCAGCTGCGAGGCTTCCTTGATGCTGTCAAGGCCAGTGGTCTGGAATTGCTTGCCAAACACCCCGCGAATCACCGCTACCGAAACCACTTCTTCGCTGATGCGCGCGGTGCGCACTTCCTTGCCATCGACCATGCGCACTTCCGGGGTGCGCTCGACGAACACCACCGCCATGCCACGGCCGACGTTCTCGGAGGTGAAATCGAACATGCGCTTGCCACCGGCGCTGTTGAGGGTAACCGACACCATCGGCCCGCCACCCTGCGGATCGTTGCCGGACACGGCATCCACCAATTGATCGCCGGAGGCGATGATGCGCCGGCTCAACAGCACCGGAATCGGCTTGCCATCGGAGCCCAGGTCGCGGCGGTAATAAAGCCGCGCATCGGGCGGCACCCGGCCGCTACGCGCCGCCTCATAGGCATCGCCATCGACCTGCGCGCGATACTCCAGCGTGGCGGTAGCACCGAGCACCTTCTTGGCCTGCGCGGTGTCCTGCACGCCGGGCAACTGCACCACGATACGACTGGCGCCCTGGCGCTGGATGATCGGCTCGGCCACACCCAACTCGTTGATGCGATTGCGCAGGGTACCGATGTTCTGTTCCAGCGCCTTGTTGGTGATCGCGGCCAGGTCGGCATCGGTCACCCGCACGATGATCTGCTCGGGCGTAGCTCCCTCGGTCACCTGCAACTGCGGATTCTCGCGCGCCATCAGGCTGCGGAACGCGGCGCCGTCGGCGGCATCACGCAGTTCCACCAGGATCTGGCCAAGCGTGCGGTTGACCGTGTTGTAGCCGATCTTGGCATCGCGCAGCGCGGTGCGGATATCGTCGGCGTAGGCGTTCTCGCGCTTGTCGATGGCGGCGCGCTGATCGACTTCCATCAGGAAGTGGACACCACCCTGAAGGTCGAGGCCCAGATTCATCGGCGAGGCACCAATGATGCGCAGCCAGCCCGGCACGGTGGAAGCCAGATTCAACGCCACCACATAGTTGCGGCCCAGCTTCTCGCGCAAGTAATCGGCGGCGCGCAGTTGTACATCGGGGTTATCCATGCGCACCAGCAGGTTGTCGGCACCGACCTCAATCGCCGTGGCCCGCAACTTTTGCTCGGCGAGGAGGGTTTCCACCCGGGCCTTGAGCGCATCGTCCACCGTGCTGCCACGGTTCGCGCTGATCTGCACCGCAGGGTCCTGCGGATACAGATTGGGCAACGCATAGAGCACACCGAATACCAGAATCAGTGCGATCAGGACATATTTCCAACGAGGTAACTCGAGCATGGCGCAATCAGCCGCGTACGGCCGCAATGGCGGCCGGGAATTGACAGGGGTTGGGGTGGTTCAGATCGACTTCAAGGTGTTCTTGGGCAGAACCGTAGCCACGGCGCTGCGCTGCACCTTGATCTTGACGCCATCGGCGATCTCGATGCTGACAAAGTGCTCGCCGAGTTCGTCGATGCGGCCAGCGATACCACCGGCGGCGATCACTTCATCGCCCTTGCCGAGCTTGGCAACCAGCTCGCGGTGCTCCTTGGCGCGCTTCATCTGCGGTCGGATCAAAAAGAACCAGAACACCGCAAAGAACACGCCAAGCATGATCAGCGGCTGCAACGGGCTGGGCGCAGCAGCGGTCTGAGCGTATGCGGGAGAAATCAGCAGATCCAGAAAGTCCATCGTGTCATCAACCCGGTTGCGACCCCAAAGGGCCTGATAAAGACGCGCAAGTATGCCATGCCGCCGCGATTGGCGCATGGATTGTGAAGCCGGGACTGGGGACTGGGGACTCGGGACTCGGAAAAGCAAGAGCAACAACGCAGAAACAAAAGCAGAAGTTCGCAAGTTTAGTCCCGAGTCCCGAGTCCCGAGTCCCGCTACACCACGACCGCGCGACGTTGGTAAAAATCGTCGCGGAACGCGGCAAACTGGCCCGACTCGATCGCCGTTCGGATCTGCGCCATCAACTCCTGGTAGTAATGCAGGTTGTGGATGGTGCCGAGGATCGAACCAAGCATTTCGTTGCAACGATCCAGATGGCGCAGATAACTGCGAGTGAAGCCCGCGGCACAGGCATAACAACCGCACTCGGGGTCGATCGGCGCCAGATCGTGCTCGTAACGCGCGTTGCGGATGCGCACGGTGCCAAAGCGGGTGAAAAAATGCCCGTTGCGCGCGTTGCGGGTGGGCATCACGCAATCGAACATGTCGATTCCGCGCGCCACTGCTTCCACGATATCTTCCGGCCGGCCCACACCCATCAGGTAACGCGGCTTGTCGGCAGGCAGTTGCGGGCAGGTATGTTCCAGCATCGCATTGCGTTCGGCCTCGGGCTCGCCCACCGCCAGACCACCCACGGCATACCCATCGAATCCGATCTGGATCAGCTCCGCCGCCGAGCGACTGCGCAGCGCCGGATAGGTGCCGCCCTGCACGATCCCGAACAACGCCGCATCATTGCCCTGATGCGCCAGCGCGCTGCGCGCCGCCCAACGCAACGACAGCTCCATTGATGCGCTGGCCTGCGCTGCGCTGGCCGGGTACGGCGTGCATTCATCGAAGATCATCACGATGTCCGAACCGAGCACGCGCTGGATGTGCATGCTTTCCTCGGGGCCGAGAAATACCTTGCTGCCATTGACCGGCGAAGCGAAGGTAACGCCGAGCTCGCTGATCTTGCGCCGGTGTGCCAGCGAGAACACCTGAAAGCCACCCGAATCGGTCAAGATCGGGCCGTTCCAGCCGGTAAATCCGTGCAGGCCGCCGTGTGCGGCGATCACCTCAAGGCCAGGCCGCAAGAACAGGTGAAAGGTATTGCCCAGAATGATCTGCGCACCACTGGCGTGCAGGTCGCGCGGGGTCATCGCTTTCACCGAGCCATAGGTACCCACCGGCATGAATGCCGGGGTCTGCACATCACCGCGCGGAAAATCCAGGCGGCCACGACGCGCACCGCCATCGCTGGCGAGCAAACTGAAAGACATACGACTCATCGATCACATCCAAAATCACAAGGGCTCGTCAGCACTGCTGCAAGCGCGAAAAAGACAGGTGTTCTCGCCAAGAACGCCAAGCAACCGATCGACCTTCGGGGCGCTCTGAACAAGCTGTCATTGCGAGGAGCGAAGCGGCACGGCAATCCATAAAATCATTTCAAAACAAAAAACTGGATTGCTTCGCTCCGCTCGCAATGACGCCGAATAGGGGTTGTTCAGAGTGTCCTTGGAGACGTTGTGTACAGGCATGACGAAGAAAATACACGCACAGAAGGTTTCACCGCTATCCAGCACCATGCAAGACGCGACTGGCCGCGGTATATCTCACGTACCTGTCACCCGCAGCACCTCTTCCACCGTGGTCTTGCCCTGCCACGCCTTGAGCAGGCCATCCTCGCGCAGAAAGCGGCAGCCTTCGCTGCGTGCCAGCGCACGCATCTGGTTGACGTTGGCGCCGTTGACGATCAACTGCTGCATCGGCTCGGATACCGGAATCATTTCGTAAATACCCAAGCGGCCGCGATAACCGGTATTCAAGCACTTGCTGCACCCCACCGCCTCCATCCACTGCGCTGGTGTGTCGCCGAACAGTTGCTGTGCAAACGGTGCAACCTCGGCGGCGATCGCCGCCGGCACCTTGCCCGGGCGTGCGCACTCGCACAACCGGCGAACCAGCCGCTGCGCCTGCACCGCGCGAATCGGCGTTGCCACCAGAAACGGTTCGACGCCCATGTCGATCAGCCGGGTAAACGCGCTGACCGCATCGTTGGTATGCAAAGTAGACAGCACCAGATGGCCGGTGAGCGCCGCCTGCACCGCGATTTCGGCGGTTTCAAGGTCGCGGATTTCGCCGATCATGATCACGTCCGGGTCTTGCCGCAAAATCGAGCGCAGCGCGCTGGCAAAGGTGAGCCCGATCTCGCTGTGCGCCTGGATCTGGGTGATCGCCGGCAACTGGAACTCGACCGGATCTTCAACGGTGATGATCTTCTTCAGGCCATCGTTGGCGGCGGCCAGCGCGGCGTACAGGGTGGTCGATTTGCCGGAACCGGTGGGGCCGGTAACGAGCACGATGCCATTGGCCTCGGCGGTCCACGCACGCATCAAGGCCAGGTGATCGCGCTCGAAGCCGAGCGTATCCAGCCCCAACTCCTTGCGTTCTTTTGGCAACAGACGCATCACGATCGACTCGCCATGCACGCCGGGCAGGGCCGACACGCGGATGTCCATCTCCTGGCCGCCGACGCGGGTGGACATGCGACCATCCTGCGGCAGCCGACGCTCAGCGATATCCATGCCCGAAATCAGCTTCAGGCGCGAGGCGACGGCATCGTAGCGATCGCGCGGCAGCCGCAGCCGCGCGTGCAGCACCCCATCGATGCGAAAACGCACCGCAAACTGGCGCTGCTCGGGTTCGATATGGATATCCGAAGCGCGTTGTTCCACCGCCTGCGCCATCAGGTTGTTGACCAGCTCCACCACCGGCGCTTCTTCCGCCATCTCGCGCAGGTGCGCCACATCGCCGCTCTCGTAGCCCTCGCCGGCGCGCGCCTGATTGAGCGCGTCGAGCATGCGCTCGATGTCCTGGGCGCGACACAGACACCAGCGAATGCGTTTGCCCGGGTAAGCATGGCGCATGGCTTCGCGCAGGCTTGGCAGCAGCGGATCGCGGGCCGCGCAATACAGGCTGTCGTCATCGCCCGGCCACACCAGCACCTGCTGATCGAGCAGCCAGTCCAGGCCCACCGGCGATGCCAACGCCGCCATCCGCACGGCATCTTCATCCGGTGCGGGCACGGTTTCCCCCATCACCGGCAGCTCGAGCTGCTGCTTGAGCATGTTCAGCAGATTGTCCTCGCTCAAGGCGCCGATCCGCATCAACACGCTGCCCAGCCGCCCGCCGATGCGCTCGTGCAACTTCAGTGCGCGCTCCAGGTCGGTATCGCCGATCAGGCCGGCAGCAACCAGCAGCGTGCCGAGCGGCTGCATTTCCTGCGCCATGGCGTCAGACGACATCAGCAAAACCCTTCTTCAAGATGGCGAACAGCCACAAGCCGACACCATAGACCAGCAATGCCGCGCCCGTGTAGGCCGCGAGCACGGCAAAATCCGCTGGCAGCCCCTCAAACAGCAGCAGCCGGGCCTGCTCCAACGGCACCGTGATCGGGTTCAATGCCAGCCATGGCCGCATTGCTTCGGGCATCGCCGCACGCGGGTAAAAGATCGGGCCGAGGAACATCGCCAAGGTCACCAACGAGCCCATGACCTGCGCCAGATCGCGCACATAGACACCGAATGCCGCAATCAACAGGTTCAGGCCCATCAACAGCACACAAAACGGCAACAGCACCAACGGCAGCAGCAGTTGCGTCCAGGCAAATCCGGTGCCCCAAATCCCGTTGACCAGCACCAACAACGCCAGCCCGGTGAGCGCATGGAACAGTGACGACAGTAACGATACCCAGGCCAGCACTTCCAGCGGGAACACAATCTTTTTGACGTAATTGGGCTGACTGACCACCAGCAACGGCGCGCGCGTCAGCACCTCGGCCAGCAGCCCCTGCATTAACAGGCCACTGAGCAGCATCAGCGCAAACAAGCCAATGCCGCCCTCGCCCACCCGCCCCGGCCAACGGGTGGCGAACACCACGCCGAACACCAGAGTGTAGACCGCCAACATCAGCAATGGCGTCAGTACCGGCCACAGCACACCGAGAAATGCCCCGCGGTAACGCAACGCGACATCGCGCCACGCCAAGGTGCGAATCAGCCCGCGATGCCGCCAGGGATGGGTGATCGAAGCCAACAATGCCAAACTCAAGCGAACTCCGGGATCGGGGCGCAAAGGCGCAGCTGCAAAGTGTAACCAAATCCACCCCTGCAAAGAGCCGCAGCACCCGCTGTGGCTACAGCCAAGGTCTAACGGAAATGGCAAGTGGCCACCCCGCATCACGAATACACGCCATGCCGTTTCCCTAACCCGTGCCTTCTTCCAGAGGGCGATGGAAACAAGGAAATGCTTCGCATTGATTCACGTTACCCGCAACGCACCGCCCGTATCCGGCCGCGCGCATCCAGATCGAGATTCAGGCGATCCTCACGATAATCCTGGGTCACCATCATGCCCTCGGCAATCACCCGCACCGACGCCGCGCCCGCCGCGATCCGCGCGCGCTCGACCTGTGCAGCGTCTGCCAGCGCGCCAATCATCCATTGCACCTTGCCGGCATCGCAGATCACTGCATCCCCCTCAGTCATCGCGCCGGCAGCGGTCGCTGAAGCGGCGATAAAAACCAGAAAACACACCGATTTTCGCAACATGTTGCACCTCGCAAGCAGCGCCAGCGCCGCCCGATAGCCCGATTCGCCGTACCCGTCTTCTCGCAAGCTGCACCGAGCCACGCTACAATCGCACTCCCGCCTGCCGAGGCGCAACTGCAACACCTCATGTCGGACGACCCAAATAGTACCCGGCCGGAGCGGCGTTCCTGGTTTGATCGATTGGGCCACATGCTCTCCGGCGAAGCACAAAATCGTGACGAGGTGCTCGATGAACTGCGCACCGCTCACGCCAATGGCCTGCTCTCGGCCGACACTCTGCGCATGATCGAAGGCGCCATCGCGGTGTCCGACCAGCAGGTCGCCGATGCCATGCTGCCGCGTGCGCAGATCGTCGCCATCGATGTCGAGGCGCCGATGACCGAAGTGATCGCTACCGTGATCGAATCGGGCCACTCACGGTTTCCGGTGCATGGCGAGGATCGCGACGACATCCTGGGCATATTGCTGGCCAAGGACCTGTTGCGCGCGTATGGCAGTGGCGAGCCGCCAGCCAGCGTGCGCCAACTGCTGCGCCCGGCCACCGTGATCCCGGAATCCAAGCGCCTTAACGTATTGCTCAAGGAGTTCCGACTGTCACGCAATCACATGGCGATCGTGATGGACGAATACGGCGGCGTATCCGGCCTGATCACCATCGAGGATGTATTGGAGCAGATCGTCGGCGAAATCGACGACGAACACGACGACACCCAGGCCGAGGCGCCACACATCAGCGCACTGCCCAGCGGCGAGTTCCGCGTTGACGCGCTGACGCCGATCGACGAGTTCAATGAGCAGTTCGGCAGCAACTTCTCCGATGATGACTACGACACCATTGGCGGGTTGGTCACCGATGCGATCAGCCATCTGCCCGAACCCGGCGAAGAGCTCAGTCTGGACAGGTTCCATTTTCGCGTCGCCAGTGCCGACGCACGCCGGGTGCATGCCTTCGTGATGCATGTTGCCGCGAATGATTGATCGGCACGGCTGGCTGCATCTGCTGCTGGCACTGCTGCTGAGTGTCAGTGCACACGCCACGCCACGCATCGGCCTGGTCACCATGGAGCCTGGTGAAACCTATTGGGAGCGCTTCGGTCATAACGCCATTCTGGTCGCGCCCGATGATGGCAGCGAACCGACGCTGTACAACTACGGCTATTTCGATTTCGACGAGCCGAACTTCCTGCTGCGCTTCGCCGCCGGCGACATGCGCTATCGACTGCTGGCTTTGCCGGTGTCCGAGGATCTTGCCTATTACGCGCAGGTCGGTCGCGGCGTCGATCTGCTGTGGCTGGATGTTGCGCCGGCAGCGGCCACCCAACTGGCCACCTTCCTGGCATGGAACGCGCGGCCCGAGAATGCCTACTATCGCTACGACTATTTCACCGACAATTGCTCCACGCGCGTTCGCGACGCGCTCGATGTGGCCCTGGATGGGGCGCTGCGCAAGCAACTGCGTGGCCGTTCTCACGGCTTGAGCTACCGCAGCGAAACCCTGCGCCTGTCCGCACCGGTGCCGTGGATGGCGCTAGCCATCGACCTTGCGGCCGGCCCGTTTGCCGATCAAAACCTGTCACGCTGGGAAGAATCGTTCATCCCGATGCGTCTGCGCGACAACCTGCGCGAAATGAAGACCGCCAGTGGTACCGCGTTGGTGATTGCCGAACAGGTGCTCAGTCCGGCACGGCTGCCGCCAGCACCCGACGCACCGGCGCGCTGGCGCTGGTGGTTTTTCGCGCTGGCGATCGCGCTGGTGCTTGGCTTTGCCGGCCTGCGACGGCGTCTGCCGCGCACCGCCGCCGTGCTGGTGGGCACCTGGTGGGCGCTGCTGGGCGTGATTGGCCTGGGCTTGACTGCGTTGTCGGTGCTCAGCGCGCACCGCGCCGGATTTGGCAATGAAAATCTGCTTCTGTTCAACCCGCTGGCGCTGGCACTGCTGCCGCTGGCAGCGGCGATATGGCGTCAGCAACCACCCTCGACGCCCATGCGGCGCTGGCTCACACTGATCGCGGTGATGGCGGCGCTGGCGATGTTTCTGAAGTTTCTGCCGTTTCGCGTGCAGGGCAATGGTGACTGGATCGTGCTGGTGTTGCCGGTGCAAGCCACGCTCGCACTCATGCTGGCGGGCAAGCCAAAGCCCACCGCGCAGGTGTGCTGCGATCACTGAGGATGCCGCACCTGGCCGTCGCCACGCACCACCCAGCGCTCGATGGTGAGCGCGCTCAAGCCCATCGGGCCGTAGGCATGCACGCGCGAGGTGGAGATGCCGATTTCGGCACCCAGCCCCAACTCGCCACCATCGCTGAACCGTGACGAGGCGTTGACCATCACCACGGCCGAACGCAAGCCGTGGATGAAGCGCTCGGCGGCGGCGGCATCACGGGTCGCGATCACCTCGGTGTGATCGGAACCGTGGCGTTGGATGTGGGCGATGGCCTGATCGATGTCATCGACCACACGCACGGCGAGAATACGATCGAGAAACTCGGTGCCGAAATCATCATCGCTGGCAGCCATCACGCCGGGATAGATCGCACGGCTGCGCTCGCAACCGCGCACCTGCACGCCCAGCGCACGCAGGCGCAGCACCGCGTTGGGCAGAAAGGTGGCGGCGATATCGCGATGCAGCAGCATCGTTTCCAGCGCGTTGCACACCGCGGGACGGGTGGTTTTGCCGTCGATCAGCAATTTCAGCGCGAGCGCCGGGTCGGCATTGGCATCGACGTACAGATGGCAGACGCCCTTGTAATGCTGGATCACCGGCACCCGAGCGTGTTCGGTGACAAAGCGGATCAGCCCCTCGCCACCGCGCGGGATCACCAGATCGATCAACCCCTGCGCCTGCACCAACTCGCGGATGCACTCGCGCTCGACATCCGCGATCAGAGTGAGTGCGGCTGCGGGCACGCCATGCGCGAGCATGGCACCATGCAACGCTGCGGCGATCGCCTGGTTGCTATGCAGCGCCTCGCGGCCCCCACGCAGCACCACTGCGTTGCCGGCCATCAGGCACAGGCTGGCGGCATCGGCGGTAACCGTGGGCCGCGCTTCGTAGATCATTGCAACCACACCCAGCGGGATGCGCACGCGCTGCACGGTCAGGCCGTTGGGGCGTTGCTCGGTGTGGGTGATCTCACCGACCGGGTCGGGCAACTCGGCAATCTGGTTGACGGCGGCCACCACGGCATCGAGCCGGGATGGATTCAACCGCAGGCGATCGATCAGCGCCGCGCTGTGCTCGGCCTGCGTGGCGGCATCGACATCGCGCGCATTGGCGGTGAGGATGGCATCGCGGGCATCGGCCAGCGCTTGTGCCATGGCATGGAGCAACGCGCGTTTGCGCAACGTATCCATGGCGGCGACAGCGTGCGCGGCGGCGTGGGCGGCACGCAGTTGTGGGTTCAATGCGGTCATGTCGCGCTCCGGGAAGTCATCAAGAGGTTAGCAATACCAGATCATCGCGATGCACCAACTCGGGCGTATAGGCAAAACCCAGACGGGCGCTGATTTCATCGCTGCGTGCGCCAACCAGACGCACGCATTCGCTGGCACTGTACTGGCACAGGCCACGCGCCAGCGGCACTTCGACACCGCGCTTGAGTTGTACCACCTGCACCACGTCACCGCGGGCGAAATCGCCGTGCACCGCCACCAGCCCACGCGGCAACAGCGAAGCGCCGCGTTCGGCGATGGCTTTGGCAGCACCGGCATCGACGTGCAGGCGGCCAGCGGCGGGCGGCAGATTTTTCAGCCAGGTCTTGCGCGCGGTGACGCGGCTGCGTGCAGGGTCGAAGCGGGTGCCGATCAGGCGATCGTTTTGCAACGCATCGAGCGCGGCATGCGCGGTGCCGTTGAGCACCACGGTGGTGATGCCCGCCTCGCTGGCACGGGCGGCGGCATCGAGCTTGGTGGCCATGCCGCCGGTGCCGACATTGCTGCCGGCGCCGCCGGCGGCGGCACGCAACGCTGCGGTGATCGTGCGTACCCGCAAAATTGGCTGCGCGGCGCTATCTCGGCGCGGGTCGCGATCGAACAGGCCGTCGACATCGGACAGCAGCACCAGCAAGTCGGCCTGCATCAGGATGGCAACGTGCGCAGCCAGGTTGTCGTTGTCACCGAGCTTGAGTTCATCGACCGCGACGGTATCGTTTTCGTTGATCACCGGCACCGCACCCAGTGCCAGCAGGCCATGCAGGGTGGCGCGCGCGTTGAGGTAACGACGACGGTTGCGCAAGTCGTCATGGGTCAGCAACACCTGCGCGACGGGCTGATCGAAGAAGCGCTGCCACAGCGCCACCACACTCACCTGGCCCAGTGCCGCCAGTGCTTGCCGTGCCGGCAGCGCGCTGCTGGCCGGCGCCGTGGCGCGCAACAGGCTCCGCCCGGCCGCAACCGCACCCGATGACACCAGCAACACCTCGTGCCCGGATGCCATCAAGCGCGCCACGGCCAAGCCGATGGCGCTGGCATGGCGTGTACTCAAACCGCCCTCGCCAGCGACCAGACTGCTGCCGACCTTGATCACGGCGCGCCGCCACGCCGGCAGGCGCTGCTCCTTGAAGCGTGCGCTCGGCATCGTGCGGTTCAATGCCCGGTGAACGCGGGCGTGCGTTTTTCGATGAATGCACGCATGGCTTCGGCGAAGTCTTCCGATTGCATCAGCATGCCATTGAGGGTGGCAGCTTCACGGTTGCCATTGCTCACATCCGCGGCGATGCGTGCATTCATCACCTGCTTGATACCGGCCACCACCAGCGGTGGATTGGCGGCGATGCGCGCGGCCAGCACCCGGGCGGCATCAAGCAGCGCTGCCGAGTCGGTAGTCATCTGCGTGACCAGACCGATGCGCGCGGCAGTGGCAGCGTCGATATCATCGCCCGTCAACGCCAGTTGCCGTGCCCACGCTTCACCGATCAAATGCGGCAGCCGGGTGATGCCGCCGAGGTCGGCGACGATGCCGACATGCACTTCGCGCAAAGCAAAACGTGCGCTGGCGCTGGCGATGCGCACATCGCAGGCGGCTGCCAGTTCGATGCCGGCACCGATGCACCAGCCATCGATCGCAGCGATCACCGGCAAGCGGCTGCTGGCAATGGCCGCAAAGCCGCTGTGCATCTGCTGCGCCAGCGCGATGATGGCGGCACGGCCGGCGGCACCAGCGCCGAGTATCGGCTGCAATTGCGCGGCCATGGCCGGCAGATCAAGCCCGTAGCTGAAGTGTTCACCGCTGCCGCGCACGATGAGTGCTCGCACCGCGCCATCGGCCTGAATCTCAGCCATCGCCAGTGGCAGCTCGCGCCAGAAATCCGGACCCATCGCATTGCCGCGGCCGGGGCCAAGCAAGATCAGCTCGGCGACCATGCCCAGCTGTTCGATTCGCAGTGATTGGTAGCCGCTCATCGCCGTGCTCAGTTGCGTGATTGCAACTTCGACAGCAGACGCAGAATCTCGATATACAACCACACCAGCGTGACCACCAGGCCGAATGCGCCAAACCACTCCATGTATTTGGGCGCACCCGCCTCGGCGCCGGCTTCGATGAAATCAAAATCGAGCACCAGGTTGAGCGCCGCGACCACCACCACCACCGCGCTGAAGCCGATGCCGAGCCAGCCGTTGTCATGAATGAACCCGATCGAGTGGCCGAAGAAACCCATCACGATGTTGGCCAGATACAGCAGCGCGATGCCGCCTGTGGCCGCCACCACGCCAAGCTTGAAGTTCTCGCTGGCGCGGATCAGGCCGCTACGATAGGCCATCAGCAACGCCGCCAGCGTGCCGAAGGTGAGGCCCACCGCCTGCATCACGATGCCCGGATAGCGAGCCTCGAACAGCACCGAAATGCCACCAATGAAAAAGCCTTCCAGCAACGCATACAGCGGTGCGGTGATCGGTGCCCAGGTTTTCTTGAAGACGGTGACCAGTGCAACCACAAAGCCACCGATGGCGCCAAGCCATACCATCGGCATGATCGCCGGAATCGACTCGGGGCCGGCGTAGCGGCTCCAGGTGTAGACGGCGGTAATCAGCACCATCACCAGCAAAAACGCGGTCTTGTTGACGGTTCCGTTGATGGTCATCGCGGTGCTGTCGCCCGCGCTGACCACACGGCCGCTGCTGGCATCGAGAAAGGTGTTGGCATTGAGAGCCGGATTGCCGCTGCGCATGGGGATTACCTCGTTGCCGGGATGGTTGCCGCTATCGTATCGGTAGTGCCGGGCCAGCACCAGCGCAACGGGCGCGCTGAAGCGTGCTGCCCGTGCGCGCGACGCGGCATCGCACCCGTACGCAGTTCACGCGAACTGCGGCCCAACCCTGTCACGTCCCGGGTTTCGGCTGCGCCTCAACCAGCGTTGAACCGCTGCGGGGTCCCGGGTTTCGGCTGCGCCTCAACCCGGGCTACTGGAGATTCTGGTGGGCGACGGTGCCAGTTTGCACGCGCTGCGCGGTCCCGGGTTTCGGCTGCGCCTCAACCCGGGCTACTGGAGATTCTGGTGGGCGACGGTGCCAGTTTGCACGCGCTGCGGTAGCCCGGGTTAGGCCGCAGGCCGTAACCCGGGATTTTGCGTGATAGTCACCAAGCCCGGGCGGTTGGATGTCGAACGACGCACCGGCAAACGCCGCTGCCGCACAACCCGCCTCTCGCACCTCAGGCGCGCGCGATCAACCGGTTCACCCGCGCGACAAAACCGGCGGCATCATCGAGCGCAGCGCCGGAGGTGAGTTGCGCCTGTTCCAGCAACAGCCAGCCCAGATCGTCGGCTACGGCCGCATCGCCTTCGGCGGCGAAACGCTTCAGCAACGGGTGTTCGGGATTGATCTCCAGGCTGGGTGCCGATTGCGGCACGGCATGGCCGGCGGCGGCGAGCAGGCGTTGCATGTGCGGCGCCATGTCGTACTCGCCAGCGACCAGGCAGGCCGGGGAATCGACCAGTCGGCGCGAGGATTTCACGTCCTTCACCGTGTCGCCGTACAGCGTTTTCAGGCGTTCGATCAGCGGCGCAGCCTCGGCGTCGCGCTGTTCGTTGCTCTGCGTGTCGGCGGCGTCGGCAAGGTCTTCACCGAGTTCGCCCTTGGCGGCGTTGCGCAGCGGCTTGCCATCGTATTCATGCAGGTAGCCGGCCATCCACTCGTCGACGCGCTCGTGCATCAGCAGCACTTCGATGCCGCGCTTGTTCAGCGCTTCGATCTGCGGGCTGTGGCGGGCGGCATTCCAGCCATCGGCAGTGATGTAGTAAATCGCCTTTTGCTCGGGCTTCATGCGCGCGATATAGGCGTCCAGCGACACCCGATCGTCGGCGACCTTGCTCAACGTCGACGGAAACCGCAGCAACTTGAGGATACGCTCGCGGTTACCGGCATCCTCGACCACACCTTCCTTGAGTACGTTGCCGAAGGCTTTCCAGAATGCACCGTACTTGTCGTTGTCCTCGCTGGCGACCCGCTCCAGCAGGTCGAGCACACGCTTGCTCAATGCGCCGCGGATGCGTTCCACCTGGCGGCTGGACTGCAACAACTCGCGGCTGACATTGAGCGGCAGATCATCGGAATCGACCACGCCACGCACGAAACGCAGGTAATTGGGCAGCATCTGCTCGGACGCATCCATGATGAAAACGCGCTTGATGTAGAGCTTCAAGCCATGACGTTCCTCACGCCCACCTTGCAACATGTCAAACGGCGGATTCGCCGGCACATACAGCAGCGAGACGAAGTTCTGATTGCCCTCGACGCGATTGTGGGTCCAGGTCAGTGCCTCGCCAAAATCGTGCGAGACGTGCTGATAGAACGCCTGATAGTCCGCATCGGTGATCTCGCTGCGCGGCCGTGCCCACAGCGCCGACGCCTGATTGATGGTCTCGAACCCGGGCGCTTCGTCGTTGTCCTCATCGCTCTTGGCGGCAGGCATGCGAATCGGAAAATCGATGTGTTCGGAGTAACGGTGCACCAGCTCGCGCAGACGCCAGTCGTCCAGGTACTCGTCCTCGTCTGCACGCAGTTGCAGCGTCACCGTGGTACCGCGCGGAGTGGTTGCCGATGCCGACTGCACGGTAAATTCGTTGCCGTCGCCGCTGCACTGCCACGTCCATGCTTCGTCGCTGCCGGCACGGCGCGAGGTGACACTGACTTGGTCGGCGACGATGAACGCCGAATAAAAACCAACACCAAACTGGCCGATCAATTGTGCATCGCCGCGTTTGTCTTCGGCCATGGCTTCGAGAAACTTGCGCGTGCCCGAGCGCGCTACCGTGCCCAGGTTCTCGATCAACTCGTGTCGGCTCATGCCGATACCGCTGTCGTGGATGCTGAGCGTGCGCGCGGCCTTGTCGGCAACCAGCTCGATTTTCAGGCCCGGGTCATCGCCATACAGGCTGGCATCCTGCAGTGCCTCGAAGCGCAGCTTGTCGCAGGCGTCCGAGGCGTTGGACACCAGCTCGCGCAGAAAAATATCCTTGTGCGAGTACAACGAATGGATGACCAGCTTCAGCACTTGCTGCACTTCAGCCTGGAAATTGAAGGTCTCGGTGGTCACGGCATACTCCGGAGTTTTGCAGATCACGATCCGGCCAAGATGGTCATCGTTGCGCGTAAATCAAGGCCAGCAACGCAAACGGCCACCCGAAGGTGGCCGTTGCCGACGCTGCGCGATACGGTGATTTACTCGGCCGCAGCAGCGGCTTTTGCGTTCGCCTTGGCCTTGGCTTGGGCGGCGAGGTCTTCCTTGATGCGTGCCTTTTTGCCTTCCAGACCGCGCAGGTAGTACAGCTTGCCGGCGCGAACGCGTCCCATGCGCTTGACCTCGACCGAGTCGATGATGGCGCTGTGGCTCTGGAACACGCGCTCGACGCCGAAACCGTGCGAAATCTTGCGCACGGTGAAAGCGGAGTTGAGGCCGGCGTTCTTCTTGGCGATGACGACGCCCTCGAAAGCCTGCACGCGCTCGCGGTTGCCTTCCTTGACCTTGACGTTGACGACAACGGTGTCGCCGGGCCCGAACGCAGGCAGCGTACGCTGCATCTGCTCGGCTTCGAATTGCTGGAGGAGATTGCTCATGAGGGAATGACCTGGTTTGCTCGAACACACGCGACATTCGCGCCGATTAGTCGGCCATTATAGCGCGAAAAAAACCCTATTTGCCAGTGATTCGATGCATGATCGACCAGTCGCGCTTGAACTCGGCCAACAAGGCCCGATCGGCATCGCTCAGGCTGACCCGCGCCAACAGGTCTGGGCGGCGCAGCCAGGTCCGCCCCAGCGATTGCTGCCGCCGCCAGCGGGCGATGGCGCGGTGATCGCCGCTGAGCAACACCTCGGGCACGGCATCCTTGCCGTCACGTTCGGGGCGAGTGTAGTGCGGAAAATCGAGCAGGCCATCCTCAAAACTGTCCTGGATCGCCGAGTCGGCATGGTGCAACGCGCCTTCCTGCAAGCGGCCCACCGCATCGATCAGTACCGCAGCGGCCAGTTCGCCACCGGAAAGTACGTAATCGCCAATCGAAATCTCACGATCCACCTGCCGCGCGATCAGGCGCTCATCGATGCCCTCGTAGCGGCCACACAGCACAATCAGGCGCGGCGCCTGCGCCAGTTCACGCACCACGCGCTGGGTCAGGCGCTCACCTTGCGGGCTGAGGTAGATCACCGGCGCCGGGCCAGCGGCTTCGCATACGGCGGCGAGGCAGGCACGCAGCGGTTCGATCAGCATCACCATGCCCGGGCCGCCGCCAAACGGTCGCTCATCGACACGGCGGTAATTGCCCTGGCTGTAGTCGCGCGGGTTCCAGCAGTGCAGCGACAACAGGCCGCGCTCACGCGCGCGCCCGACCACACCAGCGGCACTGCACTGTTCGATGATCTCGGGAAACAGTGTCAGTACGTCAACCCGCAGCACATCAAACCCCAATCGCTTGCCGGTTCAAAACTCGGGATCCCAATCGACCACCACCTTGCCGGCAGCAAAATCGATGGCATGCACATACTGACCGATGATGAACGGCAGCAGGCGCTGGCGTTCGCCGGCCACCACCATCACATCATTGGCGCCGGTAGCCAGCATATGGGAAATGTGGCCAAGGGCAACCCCGGCCAGGGTCTCCACCGCCAGCCCTTCCAGATCGACCCAGTAATATTCGCCGGCGGCGGGCGGCGGCAATTGTGCGCGACGCACCCAGATTTCGGTGCCGATCATGGCCTGCGCCTGCTCGCGGTCATCGACATCGGGAAATCGCGCAACGACGTTGCGACCGGTATCGCGTCCACGCACACCGGCGAGCGAACGCTCGCCCTGATGGCTGCGCAGCAGCCACGGCTGATAGCGGAAAATGGCACTGCGCGGCTCGGTGTACGACTCCAGTTTGAGCTCGCCGTTGACGGCAAACACGCCAACCACTCGACCCAACTGGATGAGCCGCTCGCCAGCGGAACTGGCTTGCCCGGTGCTCATGGCATCAGGTGGCGTCACAAGGCCGGGCGAAGCCGGCCCGGACACTCAGGCTGCCTGCGCGACCGCAGCCTCACGCACCAGCTGACGGACTTTGTCGGTCATCTGCGCGCCCTGACCCACCCAGTGCTGCACGCGACTGACATCGACTTCAACGCGCTTTTCGGTGGCGGTGGCAATCGGGTTGTAGTAACCCAGACGCTCCAGCGCACGACCATCGCGCTTGGCGCGCTGGTCGATCGCCACGATGTGATAGAAGGGGCGCTTCTTGGCGCCACCGCGGGTCAGGCGAATCTTGACCATAGTCGTATCTGCTCTCGATCGTAAACGGGCGAACCGCAACCCGACGTGGGCGCGGCAAGCGGAACAGTATAAGCGATTGGCGCCGGCAATAAAATCCCCCTCGCGCATTTACAACAGGGGTGCCAGCAGCGGCTCCAGAATCGCCAGCCGCCACCGGGCGGTATCGGCAGGCCAGCGGCCGTGCTGCATGCGTGCTTCCAGCAGGCGGCGCGAGGCCAGCACGCCCTCGGGCAAACCCAGACGTTCGGATTCGTGTTTGATCGCGGCCTGCAAACGGTGCAGTCGATCGCGATCGCCGGGGCCCTGCACGCTGGCCAACACGAAATCCGCAGGCACCGGCAACGGATCGGCAACCACCGCCCATAACGATTCGCGCAGTTTGCGCGGCGCCTTCGGGTGATTGTCCAGTGCGTGATCGAACTCGCCCCGCTCGTGTGCCGACAGCCGCGCCAGCGTGGCCGCCAGCTCATTGTCCAAAATCCAGGTGCGTGGCCGGTCGCTCGCGCGCGCTTGCACCTCGCGCCAGTGCAGCAGCCGGCACAGCCGCCACTGGCCATCGCCCGACAACCCCTGGGCGCTACGCAGCGCCAGGTGCGGCCGCGGCTCGGGCTGCTGATCGAGCTCATTGGCAACCTGTCGCGCGCACTCCTGCGCCAACCAGTCGGCGCGGCGCAGGCCGGCAAGGCGCTCGCTCAGATCGCCATGGATCGCGTGCAAATGGCGCACATCGTCCGCCGCGTAGCGGCACTGCGACTCGCTCAGCGGCCGACGCAGCCAATCGGAACGGGTTTCGCCCTTTTCCAGCGCCACCCCGGTTACCTGTTCGACCAGCCGTTGATAGCTCATCCCCGCGCCAATGCCACTCAGCGCGGCAGCACACTGGGTGTCGAACAAGGGTTCCGGCACCACACCACAACTGACGCGCAGCGCCTGCAAGTCTTCGCCAGCCGCGTGCATCAGCCAGGTGATACCCTTGCGTGCAAAGAACTCGCCCAGCACAGCGCAGATGCCGGGTGCCAGCGGGTCGGCCAGGACGATTTCGCCAGGAACCGCCAGTTGCACCAGCGCCAACTGCGCCCAAAACGTGCGTTCGCGAATGAACTCGGTGTCCAACGCCACTGTCGGCTGGCCTTCCCAAGCGGCAAGACGCGCATGCAGAATAGTAGAATCTGCGACCCATGCCGTATTCCATTGCGTAAAATCAGTTGCAGCCATGCGCGGTATCGCCTAAGTTTGCAAGCAGTCGTGTCTTCATTTCATTGAAAAATGGAACGATCAACCGGTTTCAGGGGGAGTAAAGAGCCAATGCAGCGTGCCATGAACCACGAGACATCTCGTCGCGCCTTGACCATCGCGCTCAGTGCCAGCCTCGCCATCTGGCTGCCGTCGGCCACACTCGCGTGGGCACAAGATACCGCAGCAACGCCGCCAGCCGAAGCAGATGCTCAAGCCCCAGACGAGCCCAAGCTGCGCAAGCGTCTGATCGACTCGGCATCGCAAACCGAAGACTGGAACCCGGCTTACCGCGCCGACCCGGAGCTGGAGATGCGCGAAATGCTGGCCCAGGCCGACCGCGCCTATGCCGCCGGCCGGGTCGCGGAAGATACCGATGGCGCACTGGATATCTATCTTCGCGTCCTGCGCCGCGATTCCAACAACGCCGCCGCCAGAACCGGTGTCAACCGCAGCGTAGCGTGGATTGTACAACGCGGTGAGGCGGCGATTGCCAGTGGCAACTTCGACACCGCATCGCGCTACTCGGCGATTGCCTCGCGCAACCAGCCCGGCGATGCGGCCGTGCAGGCGCTCGCCGCCAAGATTGCCGCCGGTCGCGAGTTGGCGCAGTTGCTCACGATCGCGCAACAGCATCTTGCGCAAGGGCAGTTGATCGAGCCGGCGCGCAACAATGCGCTGGAAGCCTACCGCGCCGTACTGGCCAAGGATGCCAGCAATGCCACTGCACTGGCGGGTCTCGCCGCGGTGCAATCGGCGTTGGTCGCACAAGCCATCAACGCGGCACAAACCCATGCCTTCGCCCGTGCCGACCAGCTGCTCGGCGAGGCGGATAAAATCACCCCCGGCAATCAGTCGGTGCAGGACGCCGGCGTACGGGTTACCGAACTGCGTGGCGCCCGTGCCGCCGCGCTGGAACAGCAAATTACAGCGGCCATCGACGGCGGGCAATTTGATGCTGCCGATGCCCTGCTGCAGCAACTCGATGCGGCATCGCTGCAACCCCGCCAGGTCGAGGAATTGCGCGAACAGGTGTTCAACGCGCGCACCTATGCCTCACTCAAGCCCGGCCAGCGACTGACCGATCCATTGGCCGGCGGCGGCAATGGCCCGGAACTGGTGGTGATCCCTCTGGGCAGCTTCACCATGGGCTCGCCGAAGCGCGAGAAAGGCCGTAGCGACAACGAAGGCCCGCAGATAGAGGTCAAGTTCAAACGTGCGTTTGCGATGGCGGCAACCGAAGTCACGGTCGCCGAGTTTCGCCGCTTCGTCGCCGCTTCGGGCTACTCGCCAACCTCGATGCAAACCCGAAAATCAACGGTTTACGACGAGAACACCGGCTCACTTGCCGACCGCAACGGCGTCACCTGGGAAAACGATCATGCCGGCAGCAAAGCGGACGACAACCTGCCGGTGATCCACGTTTCCTGGCTCGATACCCAAGCCTATGTCCAGTGGCTGTCGCAACAAACCGGCAAGCGTTACCGGCTGCCCTCGGAGGCGGAGTTTGAATTCGTGTTGCGCGCTGGCAGCAACACCGCCTACCCGTGGGGTGATGGCGATCCGGTCAAAGCCGTGGCCAACGTTACCGGCTCGAAAGACCGCTCGGCATCGAAACGCAACTGGGTCAATTCATTCAAGGGCTATGACGACGGCTACTGGGGCCCGGCGCCGGTGCGCAGCTTCGAACCCAATCGCTTCGGGCTGTATGACACCATCGGCAATGTATCGGAGTGGGTCGAGGATTGCTGGCACGACTCCTACCAGCGTGCGCCGACCGACGGCAGCGCCTGGGTGAACGCCGGCTGCAACACCCGCATGTTGCGCGGTGCATCGTGGGCCAGTGCGCCAGAGCAGGTGCGTTCGGCATTCCGGCTGGGCGCCGCACCCAACACCGTCGATGCCCGGCTGGGCTTTCGCGTGGTGCGCGAACTGTAGAAAATCTCAGCGATAGCCGCCGCGGCCCAGTGCGGTTGCGGCGACTTCAGAAGCTGATGAACAGGCCGCCATTGACCGGTAAATTGACCCCGGTGATGAAACTGGAGCCCTCGGCACAGAGAAAATCGACGGCGCGCGCGATGTCGATCGGCTGGCCGATCCGGCCCACCGGGATGCTCTGGATGATCTGCTCGCGCAGCGGCTGGGCAATGGTCTTGACCATCTCGGTGTCGCAATAACCCGGTGACACCGTGTTGACGGTCACACCCTTGCGTGCCACCTCACGCGCCAACGCCATGGTGAAGCCGTGCATGCCGGCTTTGGCCGCTGAATAATTGGTCTGCCCGAACTGGCCGGTCTGGCCGTTGATCGAACTGATGTTGACGATCCGTCCATAGCCGCGATCGATCATGCCACCAATCACGTTCTGGGTGAGGTTGAACACACCGTCCAGGTCGACCCGCAGCACATCGGCCCACTGCGCAGGCCGCATTTTGCGCAAGCTCACATCGCGGGTAATGCCGGCGGCATTGACCAACACATCGACTGATCCGAAGCGTTGCTCAAGGCGCTGCACCAGAGCGCCGCATCCGGCAAAATCGGTGACATCACCGGCTTCGAACTGCACATCAAAGCCAGCCACCTGCTCGCGGAACGCGCTCAGGCGCGATTCACTGGCCGTGAGATCCAGCGCGATCACGCTATGCCCGGACTGCGCAAGCTGCATGCAGATGCAACTACCCAGACCGCCGATACCACCGCTGACAATCGCAACACGCTTGCTCATCACTATCCTTTGTCCAGTTGCACGGTCCGATTCACATCGGCAACAAGGACGCGGAGCGTAGATGGCACGGCATGGCAACGTCAAGGTGGCGGGCCGGAAAAATCAATCTGGGAAAAATCGTTCTGGCACACCGGGGCGCGCACCGTTAAGCTGGCAGGCCATGAATTACCAACACCAATTCCACGCCGGCAATCACGCCGATGTCTTGAAGCACGCACTGCTGCTCGAACTGCTCGCCGCCCTGTCGGCCAAGCCCAGCGCCTGGTTCGTGCTCGACACCCACGCCGGCGCCGGCAGCCACGACCTGGCCGGCAACCTGGAGGCCGACAGCGGCATCGCACGGCTGTGGGGCCAGCCACACCCGGCACTGGCGCGTTATCTCGCCGCCGTACAGGCGCACAATGGCGATGGCAAACTGCGCCGCTACCCCGGCTCGCCGCTGTTGATCGCCGGCGCCCTGCGCGATGACGACCGGCTGGCCTGCTGCGAAATCCAGCCCGAGCCGGCAACCGCGCTCAAGGCAATGTTCCGCAACGATGCCCGCGTCGGGGTACATCAGCGCGACGGCTACGGCGCGATCAAAGCCCTGTTGCCGCCACCAGAAAAGCGCGGTGTGGTGTTGATCGACCCCCCGTACGAAGCGCAGCAGCACGAGTTCGACGCCATTTTGCCGGCGCTGCGTGAAGGGCTGACACGCTGGCCGCAAGGGATTTTCGCCTTGTGGTATCCGATCAAGCGCCGCCGCACCGTGTTGCCATTTTTTCGCCGTGCCGCCGCGCTGCCGATCAAATCGGCATTGCTCGCCGAATTGCTGGTGCGTGCCGATGATTCACCGCTGCGCCTCAACGGCAGCGGCATGCTGATCCTCAATCCACCTTGGCAACTCGATCACGCGCTGGCACCGATCCTTGGCGCGCTGCGCGACAACCTCGCCGAAGCCGGCGGCTCGATCCGGCTGGAATGGCTCAAGCCAGCGGCGTGATGGCCGTAGCGGCGATACCGTGCGGAAACCAAGCGGAGCGTTGCGTCCGCAAAGGACGCAAACAACGCAAAGGGAAAGCAAAGCAGCATTCGTCACAAGCGCCGACCCGACACTGCCAAACCGCGGTGAAATGAAACGGAAAAAGCACAGGGATGTGCGGGGCCAAGTGCGACAATGCGCTACACATCAGCTTCTCCGTTCCATCCAACCGCATCATGGCTATATCGGATCCGCGCCGTTGGCGCTTGATCCGACCTACGACCTCGCAACCCACGGCATCGTGCTCGTGTAGGTCGGTTCAAGCCGCGCAGCGGCGGCACCGACACCCAGACTCGGATGTTCTCGGCGTTTTCCCTTTGCACTTTTCCTTTGCGCATTTTGCGTCCTTTGCGGACCCAATGTTTTTCATTACGCCACTACGCGCTCGCTGGCGGCGGCGTGCGCTGCGCGCTGGAACGCCCACAACGTGCCGGCGATCGCCACCATCGGCAGCAACGACAGGTAAAACGCGGTCTGGCCGCCGAAGCTGGCGAACACCAGACCGGTGATCATCGAGCCGGTGGTGCCGCCCAGCGCCGAGGCGACCACGATCAAACCGGTCATCGCCGCGTGTTGCGGCCGGGGCAATGCACTCAGCATTACCGAGACGATGGCCGGATAAATCGGCGCCATGAACAAGCCGATCAAGGGGAACACAAATGCGGCCAGCGGCACCGAAGCCCAGCCGGTCACCGAACCGGGCGCGACCCCTTGCGCCAGCGGCAGCGTCACCAGCACCAAGGTCGCCATCGCCAACAGGCAGCCATAGAGCAGATGCTGCCAGCGCAACCGCTGCAACATGATGCCGGCAAGCAGCCGTCCCAGTGCCAGCGAGCCGGCAAAGGCGCTCGCCATCTGCACGCTCATCGCATTGGGCAGGCGCAGCACTTCATTGTTGAAGGTCGGCAACCAGGTGCCGATACTCTGCTCGATCAGCACGTACAGCATGGCGCTGAGCACAAACAGCAGCACCAACGGGCGCGCGACGAGGCGCAACATTCCAAGAAAATCATCGCGCAGGCGGATCGCCGGTGTGCGCGCGGCGGACTCGTCGAACGCGCTGCCGGCGAGCAAGGCAATCACCAGCAAACACACTGCGGCGAGCACCCAATACACATTCAACCACGACAGGTTTTGCGGCTGGTTCGGGTCGATGAAGGCACCAAACAGCCAGTAACCGCCGAGCACGCCGACCATGAACAAGCCCTCGATGGTATTGGTCAGGCTGGCGTGCTGTTTTTCGTCGTGGGTGAGCAACCCGATCAGGGTATACACCGACACCTTGACGATGGCAAAACCTGCACCGATGCTGACGAACAACAGCCGCGTCATCCAAAATGAGGGCAGCAGCGCCATCAGCGCGCACGCCAGTGCGACCACCGCCAAGCCAGCCATCATCGCGCGGCGATAGCCGAGCCGTGGCAAAAACGAAGCCAAGACAAACGACACGATAGCGACCGGAAAATCCTTGAATGCTTCCAGCGTGGCGGCTTGGGTCTTGTCGATATGAAAACTCTGAATCGCCTGCAGGATGACCGTACCCACACTGTTCATCAGCACAGCAAAAACCATGTAAGTGAGCACGATGGCAATGATGACGCGGGTTCGGTTCATGCGTTGAGCATCCTTCGCTGCGGTAATACATCCGGGCAAAAAAAGCCCCGCTGGCATCCGGAGCATTCCGGATGCCAGCGGGCCACGGCCGGCGGGAGGGGTACGATCATCCGCCTGGAGAAACAGTATGACGCGCACTCATCCGGCAGTGATCAGAAGCGATACGTCACCGACGCCGTGTAGTTCGGGCCCTGGATCGCACGACCGAGGAACACGCGATCACTGCCCGCACCACCCGATGTGGAATCGCCGACGATGCGGGCATTGCCCTCGGTCAGCGCCAATTCGTCGGTCACGTTGCTGCCTTGCACGCGCACTTCCCAGTTGCTGCCGATATAAGCCACCACACCGATGTCGAACGTGTCGTACGACGGCAGCAGTTGCAGATTTTCGTTGTCCGAGAAACGCTTTCCGACATGCGACCAGGTACCAAACAGACGCAGGTCGCCCCACTGGCCCGGAATCAGGTAGCTCGGGGTCAGGCGGAACTGACTTTTGGCCTGCCGGCGCACGCGATTGCCGCTGTTGTCGCCGAAATTGCGGAACTCGGCGTCGACATAGGCACCGCTCAGATCGATGGCGAAGTTCTCGAACGGCCGCAACTGTGCTTCATACTCGATACCCTGCGCATGCGAACCACCGATCTGAGTGATGTTGTTGCCCTCCAGGTCGAACAACTGGAACTGCAAGCCGGTGAACTTGTTGTAGAACCCGGTCAGGAACAAGCTGTACACATCGGTGGACGACTTGAAGCCGATTTCGTACTGATCGATCTGCTGGGTGTTGTCCTGGCCATCGCGCAGGTTGTCGAACTGCGGAAACGCGTAGCCGGTGTTGTAGCGTGCGAACAGGCTCGCGGAATCTGTCACCTTGTAGTTGAGGCCGGCCGTGAACGAGCTTTCGTTGTCGTTGTGATGGATCTCGCGGAAGGTGCCGTTGAGCACCGAAGCGTTGTTGTTGGACAAGGTCAGCAGGTTGTTGTCGAGGTCGCGTGACTCGATGTTCTCCAGGATCGCATCTACCGTTTGCCGCTCGAAGCGCAGGCCCAGATCCAGCTTCCAGCGATCATCCAGCTCCCACTCATCGGCGATGAAGCCGGCGATGTTGTCGCCGTCGTAGTTGGCATTGACCGAGAAGAACGACGCGCCGACGAATCCATCGCGGGTCACTTGCACGCCATTGTCCAGCGCCACATCGATGCGACGCGCATTGGGCTCGGCGGTGAGCAGCATGTTGTTGCCCAGGTACCAGCGGTCCTTCGACGAATAGTTGGCGTAATAGGCGCCGACGGTGAGCGTATTGCCCTTGAACAGTTCGCGCGACAGCCGCACTTCATCGGTGAACGAATCGATATCCTTCCTGACCACCCAGAAGCCGGCCACCATCACTTGCTGATCGCCGGACACCGAACCACCGCCATTGACGAACTGCGCGGCACCGCTCGTTGCCAGCCCGCCAGCCGCATTCACGATGTCGGCATTGCCGTTGACCGAACTGATCTGGCCGTCGATGAAACTGCTCAGGGTTTGCGGATTGCCACCGGTGAACAAGCCATTGGTCGGCGCATCGCCACTGAGGTAGCTGGCGCGGTTGCTCAGGGTCCAGCCGTCGAAGTTCAGATCCAGCGTCGAACCGAACATGTCGAGATCGGCACCGCGGCCATTGGCCAGATCGGCGTTGATCGTGCCC
>Ga0100398_1000126_pt1 | contig 71649 bp, 69 predicted proteins | sample CryGeymeta201522_FD_81568 | JGI IMG/M metagenome (GOLD analysis project Ga0100398, IMG submission 81568) | Groundwater microbial communities from Crystal Geyser aquifers in Utah, USA - Crystal Geyser metaG 2015-22 | ecosystem: Environmental > Aquatic > Deep subsurface > Groundwater | place: USA...
GATCGGCGCCATGTCATTGAGCCGGAACGACAGAAGAACCGCCTTCTTGGCCCATTGGTTGACATGCCAATCGCCGTTGTCCTGCCGCTCGGCCACGCGCAGGGTGCCGGTGTCGAGCGCGGAAAGCGTCTGTTCGATCGCCTCGCGGGTTTCACCCTTGGTTGCGGGCGTGATCTGGTCGCGGATGTCCCAGGCGGCTTCGATGGCGGTTTCGAGTTGGGCGTTGGACATGGCGCGGGCTCCTTCGATTGACGGCATGCGGGCGGCCCGCATCTCTCGCGCGCTATAGCCTCCCGGCCCCGGCCTGTCCATGTTGCGAGGCCGCGGGCGCGCCGGGGGACGGTGCCCCCCTGTTCCGTCACGTCCTGCAGCCGACATCACACCGGCTTGACGCCTCCGGGGCGCGGCATGCGGTGGCGTTGCCGCGCGCCGTGTCCTAGGGTGCGCGCGACCACGCCCGCCCCGGAAGGCCCACCATGAAAGATGACCGCAAACCGTTCCGCGATGCCCATCAGGATATCGAATATGCCCGCGACCTGCCCAACACCCCGCAGGCCCAATCGCCCGCCTACCGTCTGGCCTTCGCGGACCCGGATTTCCTGTGCCGGGACGAATTGCGCCCGGTGCGCCTGCAACTGGAGCTTCTGAAGCCGCAATTGGGGCTGGATGAACGCGGGATCGTCTCGACGGTGGTGCTGTTCGGTGGCGCGCGCATCCCCCGCCCCGAGGACCGCGACGCCGCCCGCAGCGACGCGCTGCGCGACATGTCGAAATACTACGACGAGGCGCGCGCCTTCGCCCGCGCCATCACCGAACGCTCGGTCACCACGAACTGCACCGAGAACGTCATCGTCACCGGCGGCGGGCCCGGCGTGATGGAGGCGGGCAATCGCGGCGCGTCGGATGCGGGGGGCTGTTCCATCGGGCTGAACATCGTGCTGCCCCACGAGCAGGAGCCGAACCGCTACGTGACGCCGGAACTGTGCTTCAACTTCCACTATTTCGGCATCCGCAAGATGCATTTCCTGTTGCGCGCCAAGGCCATCGCCGTCTTCCCCGGCGGTTTCGGCACGCTGGACGAAACGTTCGAGGCGCTGACGTTGATCCAGACCGGGCGCATGGAACAGGTGCCCGTGCTGCTGTTCGGTGAGACCTTCTGGCGCGAGGTCATCAATTGGGACGCGCTGGTGCGCGCCGGAACGATCTCGGCCGACGACCTGAACCTTTTCCGCTTCGTGGAAACCGCACAAGAGGCTTTGGACGTGATCGATGGCTGGACGCTGTCGGGCAAGCGCGGCGAGATACCGGGGCGCTGAAGGATGAAAGGGCGCACCCGGTGGCGCGCCCTTCACTATCCCGCTGACCGGACAAGCCGCCGATCAGAACCGGAAGGCCAGGTTCAGGCCGATGGTCAGGGCTTCGAGATCCAGCCCGGTCACACCGCCGAAATCCTCGAACCGGTGGAAGTTGGTTTCACCACCGATCGTGACCGAGTCGCTGATCATGTAGTCGATACCCACGCCGACGAACACGCCATCCCCGCTGCTGGAGGGGCCACCCGCAGATGGGCTGACGTCCAGATCGACATAGCCGACCGACACGTAACCCAACATGGCGCCGGTGTCATAGCCAAGCTCGACCCCGACGCGCAGGAGCGAGTCGTAATCGACATCGAGGCTGGAGCCGACAAACGACTGGGCGCCGTTGCCCGTCATGTAGTCGACCTCGCCGCCGAGGACGATGGTGCCGAAATCATAGCGATAGCCGACAAACCCACCGATCAGATGGCCATCAAGTTCGGCGTTCAAAGCGCCTTGGGAAAGGGTGCCGCGCAGAAAATCCACCTGTCCACCGGCGTAGAAGCCGGTCCAGTCGGTGCCGGCGACCGGCGGGGGGCTGTAAGGGGCAGGCGCGGGCGTTGCCGGTGCAACATAGCCACCCGCGACTGCAGGCGCGGCCAGCACCATGGCAACAAGGGGAAGGGCAAGACGGAGCATGTGGTCATCCATTGCGTAATTCTCGTTTCCACCATCATAGCGGAACACAGGGCAAGTGTCCGGGCCGCAGCGGCCCACTGGACAGCTTACTGGCGCGCTATGGCGATCCTACAACACCGAAAGTTATCGGCGGAAAACAGCCAGCTAATTCAGGCCGCTTATCAGGGACAGGCATTGCTGCGGGATCTGGCTGAGCGCCACCCGGTTGCCCGAGGGCGGCCTTTCTTCGGGCGGGTCATTGTTGGGCGGTCCCGGCGGCGGCGGGTTGAGGATCGCGGCGGCGCGGGCCTCGGCCTCGGCACAGCCATCGCCTTGCGGCATGGGTTGGTTCCGGCAGGTGCGATCCCCTTCCGGGCAGTTCAGGCGCACATGGAAGTGATAATGGTGCCCGGCAGCCGGGCGAATTCGGCCGAGCCACGAACGATCGCCGGCCACGTTGCGGCACAGCCAGACCTTCACGCCGGTTGTCACGAAGATGCGCGCCACGCGGGGATCGGTTGCGGCAAGGCGCAGAACCTCGGCATGGTCGGCCGTCCAGTTGTCGTTGATCCATGCCCCCCGCTGACTTCGCACGGAGATCGAGGACAGGTCCTCGCGCTCCTGCACGCTGAGGTCGAGGCGGGTCGGCGGATACATCCAGATATCAGCGTCAAGGCCGACCTGGTGGCTGGCGTGGCCTGTCAGCATCGGTCCACCGCGCGGCTGGCTGATATCGCCGATGTAGAGCCCGGGCCATGACGTGTTCCGCGCCACCTGTGCCGACAACCCTTCGAGGTAGTCGATCATCTCCGGGTGGCCCCAGTTGCGGTTGCGGCTGAGCCGCATGGCCTGCCAGGTCGGCCCGCTTTCGGCCAATTGCTCGGCCCCCGCGACGCAGCCGTTGGAATAGAACCCGATGGCTTCCCCGTTGCCGCCGCTGCCACTTGTTTCCGCGCCGAAGAATTGCCGCGCCTCGCTGCGGGACAGCGTGGCATCGAGCTGTGGCACGCTCGAGGACCCGCCGGACCCGCAGGCGGCCAAAACCATCATCGCAAGGGGGACCATTCGTGAGATCATGCGGCGGCCTCCAACGGGTCGGTGCGTCCTTCAGGGTTGACCCACCATAGGAGCAACAATCCAAGCGCGAAAAGACCAAACAACGGCAACATGCCCAACCGTGTGTCCCCGAGCGTCGAGGTGGTCAGGAAGATCAGACCCGGCCCGAGGAAGGCGGTCGCCTTGCCCGACAATGCGTAAAGTCCGAAGGCCTCGGTCGGCTTGTCCGGCTCCGCGTGGCGCACCATCAAGGTCCGGCTGGACGCCTGCAAGACACCTCCCGCGCCGCCGATGATCGCCCCGCAGATGAAGAACGCCGTGTCCGGAATGCCGGATCCCACCGCGAGTCCAAGACCCCAGATGCTTTCCCGCGTCATGCCGAGGACGAACAGGCACACGCCCATCAGCACGAGGATCATCCAGATCACCAGCGGTTTGGGACCCGTGCGTTCGTCGACCCGCCCCCCCAGCCATGTCGCGATGGCCGAGGTGATCGCCGCGACAATGCCGAAGATGCCCACCTGGGTGATCGTCCAGTTCAGCACCAGCGCTGCATAGGTGCCGCCGAACGCGTAAAGCGCGTTGAGCGCGTCGCGGTAGAACATGCTGGACGCAAGGTAGGCGGTCAGGCTGCGCTTGCGGGGAAGGCTGCGCACCAGCGCCGCCAGATCGCCGAGCGCGCGGGCCACGCCGCCGGGTTTCGGCGTGCGCCGCACCTCGCGCACCCAGAGTGCGAAGGGGATCATGAAGATCACATACCAAAGCGCCATGAAGGGCCCGACGAAGCGGGTGCCTTGCAAAGTATGGGGGTCGAGCCCGAGCATCGGCGCGACGCCCGCGAGGGTGCGCCCGTTATCCTGCTCCACGAACAACAGCAGCATGATGAACAGCGCCGTGACGCCGCCCGCATAGCCCACCGCGAAGCCCGAGCCCGAGATGCGCCCGATCTCTTCCTTGCGGCCCAGTTCGGGCAGCAGCGAATTGGTGAAGATCGTGGTGAATTCCGCCCCGATCAAGCCGATTCCGAAACAGATCAAAGCGCCGATCAGGAAGCCGCCATCGGGCATCAGGAACCACAGCCCCGCCGCGCCAACCACGTAGAAGACCGAGAACAGCACCACCCACGGCATCCGCCGCCCGGCATTGTCGGCCATCGCGCCCAGCACCGGCGCACAGAGCGCGATCACCACCCCCGTGAGGGTCTGCCCCAGCGACCACAAGCTCTGTGCCTGTGCGTCCGCCGCGACCTCGTCCAGCCCGGTGCCGAGATAGTAATTCGACGCGACATTCGCGAAATACGGCCCGAACACGAAGGTCAGCCCAAGGGTGAAATAGGGCTGACTGGCCCAGTCGAACGCCCACCAGCCCCAGATACTGCGCCGCCCCTCGGGAGAGCTGCTGTCATAGGGCGGAAGCGGGCGGCGCGCGACGATGGTTTTCATGGCGCGACCCTGCCCTCAGCCCGCTGCGCTGTCCACAATCATGCGCGGGATCAGACCTCGGGCGGCCAGGGCCGTGTCTTGTCCGCCGCAGCCCAGGCCTGCACCCAGGCGGGCAATTCGGGCGATGCGACCGCCACCCCCATCGCGCGGGCGACGTCTTCCACCGGCACCAACCGACCCTTGGCGGTGACGCCGGTGCGCAACAGGGCATGGTTGCAACAGGTCTCGCCCCGCCACATCGCCTGCTCCAGATACAGGAAACGCGCGTCCCAGCCCACGATCCGCGTGCGCAATTCGACCCGCTGGAACGCCGTGACGCGCGCCCGGTAGCGCACGGAGGATCCGGCGACGACCAGCCCCCATTCGCGCCGCTGCAGCACGTCCCAAAGCCCGCTGCGCAACGCCAGCCCGAACCGCCCGAGGTCGTAGAGCGTCAGAATGCGGCCGTTGTTCATTTCAAGAAAGCCGTCGATATCCACCGGCCAGCAGGTCAGCGGCAAGCGATGCGTCTCGAACAGACCGGTCGGTGCCTTCCTGCGCTGCGATACGACCAGCGAGGCGAGTCTGAGATAGGGATACATGAGCCCGGGGTCGCTCCTGCCGGAGTTTGACGCAAGCGCTCCGTCACGTCACTTGCGGCGACGGCGCCTTCATCTTGGCAAGAAACGCAAAAAACGGCGGGTCGCTTGCAGCGCAGGCTGTGTCAGCCTATGTGCACCCCAACCGAAACCGACGCAAAGACGCCTGCCCATGACCTCTCTCTTCCAGATCCTGATCCTGCTGATCGGCGTCGCCAAGTTTATCGTGATCGCCCATATCATCATGAGTTGGCTGATCAATTTCGGCGTGCTGAACATGGGCCAACCGATCGTCGCGCAGATCTGGGACGGGCTGAACCGCCTGTTGCAACCGATCTACGACCCCATCCGGCGGCTGTTGCCGCCCATGGGCGGGCTCGACCTTGCGCCGTTGATCGTGATCATCGGGCTTTACGCGGTGGAGATCGTTTTGCGCAACAACGTGGCGCTTTTCCTGTAGCCCGGGTATATCAATGGTAGATCAATTGAGGTGTTCGGCCGCGAAGGCCGCCTCTGATCCCCAGACCTCCAGCACCCGCTGATCGCGCCCGCAGCCCTGCCGGTAGAGGTCATAGGCGACCTCTTTCCGGCGCGGGCCGAAGCGGGTCAGGATCACCTCCTGCGAGCGGTAGTAATCCTGATGATAGGCCTCGGCCGGATAGAACGGCGCCGCGTCTCGGATCGGTGTCACGACTTCCGCGCCCAGCACGCCCTCGGCCTCCATGATGGCGCCCCGCGCGATGTCGCGTTCCCGCGCATCCGCCACGAAGATCGCCGTCGTGTAGCTTTCGCCCCGGTCGCAGAACTGCCCGCCCGCGTCCAGCGGATCGACCGAGCGCAGGAACAGGCGCAGCAATTCCGCATAGGGCAGCACGTCGGCGTCATAGGTGATCTCGACCGCTTCCAGATGACCCGTCCCGCCGCGCACCACATCGCGGTAGCTGGGGTTGGCCACTTCGCCGCCGGCGAAGCCCGAGACCACGTCGATCACGCCCGCGACGCCTTCGAAATCGCTTTCGACACACCAGAAGCAGCCGCCCGCAACCACGGTGCTGCGAATATCCTCGGCCTGGGCGCGGGAGCCTTGCAGCACCAGCGCCGCAAGGATCGCGGCGGTCAGGGTCACGATCTTCGGCGTGTCGTTCAGGGGGAATCGAGCCATGGTGAAACTCCTTCACCCGGCACGGTCTTCAACCTGCCCTTGCAATGCAAGCCTTGGCCATGTGATCTCACGCGGAAATGAACGCGGGGGAGACGGGAAACCGATGCGTATCGCCATGTGGTCGGGGCCGCGCAACCTGTCGACGGCGATGCTGTATGCCTTCGGGAACCGGTCCGATTGCGCGGCGGTGGACGAGCCGTTCTATGCCGCCTACCTGGCCGCCAGCGGGCTTGACCATCCGATGCGGCAGGAGATCCTTGCCAGCCAGGCGATTGATACCTTTGCGATCGTCGAACGGCTGCTGAGGCGCACGACGAAGACGCACCAATACCTGAAGCTGATGACGCATCACATGCTGCCCGACACGCCGCTGGACTGGGCGCGGAGTTACGTGAACATCCACCTGATCCGCCACCCGGCCCGCGTGATCGCCAGCTACACCAACAAGCGCGAGGCGATCACGCTGGACGAGATCGGCTTTCTGCAGGCCGCCCGGATCGCGCAGGCGCTGCCCGGCCCGGTCATCGACAGTGCCGATATCCGCACAGCACCCGAGACGATGCTGCGCGCGCTGTGCGACACCATCGGCCTGCCCTTCGATCCCGCCATGCTGCATTGGCCCGCTGGCCCGAAACCCTTCGATGGTGTCTGGGCCACGCATTGGTATGACGCCGTCCACCGCTCCACCGGGTTCGCGAGCGCCGAGGGGCCGTTGCCCGAAACGGCACCCGAACATCGCGCGCTGCTGGCCGAGGCGCTGCCGATCTACGCGGCGCTGCACGCAAGCCGACTGCGCCCGTGAGCGTAACGGTGACGCTGGCAGAGATCGACCGTTTCGACGCGCTCGCCATCGGTGCCGCCGCCGCGTAATCGAAACGTCACTTGCAGCGCCCGGCACGCTCTGCGAAATTGCGACATGGAACGAACCACCTTCCCAAGCTGGCAAGACGTCGCCTCGGACCTCGTGGCCGTGGCTGCCGGACGCATGCCCGCCGATCTGGTGTTCCGCGACGCGCGCGTGGTGCTGGTGCAGACCCGCGAGGTGATGGATGGCTGGCAGGTGGCGGTGAAGCATGGCCGCTTCGCCTATGTCGGGCCGGAGGCCGGGCATTGCATCGGCAATGGCACGGTGTTGCAGGATCTGGACGGCCGCTACCTGATCCCGGGCCTGTGCGACGGGCACATGCATATCGAAAGCGGCATGCTGACACCCGCCGAATTCGCCCGCGCCGTGATCCCCCATGGCACGACCAGCATGTTCACCGACCCGCACGAGATCGCCAATGTCTTCGGCCTGCGCGGCGTGCGGCTGATGCATGACGAGGCGTTGATGCAGCCGGTGAACATCTGGACGCAGATGCCATCTTGCGCGCCGTCCGCGCCGGGGCTGGAAACCACCGGCTACGAGATCGGGCCGGAGGACGTGGCCGAGGCGATGGCGTGGCCCGGCATCGTCGGTCTGGGCGAGATGATGAATTTCCCCGGCGTGGTGAACGGCAGCCAGCAGATGCTGGCCGAGATCGCGGCGACCCAAGCCGCGGGCAAGGTGGTGGGCGGGCATTATGCCTCGCCCGATCTTGGCCCGGCCTTCCACGCCTATGCCGCCGGTGGCCCTGCCGATGACCACGAGGGCACGAACGAGGCCGACGCCATGGCGCGGATGCGGCAGGGGATGCGGGCGATGATCCGCCTCGGCTCGGCCTGGTATGACATCGAGAGCCAGATCACCGCGATCACGCAACGCGGCCTTGATCCGCGCAACATGATCCTGTGCACGGATGATTGCTTCGCCAAGACGCTGGTGGAGGACGGCCACATGAACCGCGCCGTCCGCCATGCCATCGACTGTGGATGTGACCCGCTGATCGCGTTGCAGATGGCCACGATCAACACCGCCGGCCATTTCGGGCTGGACCGCGAGATCGGGCAGATCGCGCCGGGCCGGCGGGCCGACCTGATCGTGACATCGGACCTGCGGGCGTTACCGATAGAGGTGGTCTATGGGCGCGGCCTGAAGGTCGCGGAGACCGGGCGCTGCCTTGCGGAGTGCCCGCATCTGGACTGGCCCGACGATACCCGGGACTCCGTCCACCTGCGCCGCCCCCTGACCGAAGCGGATTTCGAGATCGCGGCCACGGGCGCGCAGGTGACCGCCAATGTCATCGGCGTGGTGGAGAACCAGGCCGGGACGAAGGCCCTGAGCATGACGCTGCCGGTCCGCGACGGGATCGTCGAACCGGATGGCATCGCGCAGATCGCGCTGGTGGAGCGGCACCGCGCCACCGGGGGCGTCACCAACGCCTTCGTGTCGGGCTTCGGCTACGGGCCGGGGATGGCGATGGCCTCCACCGTGGCCCATGACAGCCATCACATGATCGTCGTCGGCACGGATCGCGCCATGATGGCGCAGGCCGCGATGCGGTTGGGCGAGGTCGGTGGCGGCGTGACGCTGTGGCAGGACGGCACGGAACGCGCGCTGGTGGAATTGCCCATCGCGGGCCTGATGTCGGATCGCCCCGCCGCCGAGGTGGCCGCCCGGGTCACGCGGCTGGTGGCGGCGATGCAGGCGGCGGGCTGCACGCTGAACAACGCCTACATGCAGCATTCGCTGCTGGCGCTGGTGGTGATCCCGGAATTGCGGATTTCGGACCTTGGGCTGGTGGATGTGCGCAGTTTCCAGTTGACCGACGTGCTGACGTGAGCGTCGCCGTTCCGGGTCCGCGGACCCCATGAGATTGTAATCGAGGAAGTATGACCAGACATCCGACCATGCGCATCCAGTCCCCGGACCAGTTGAAAACCGCCATCTTCACCGACGCGACCGAGGCCGTGGCGCATCTGCAGGCGCTTTATGCAGAGGCCACGCAATTCCTGTGCGACCGGTTTTCCGAGACGGTGCGCAACGGTGCGCCCGGGGGCACGCGGTTCCGCGCCTATTACCCCGAGATCCGGCTGACCACGACCTCCTTCGCGACCATCGACAGCCGCCTGAGCTTCGGCCATGTCGCCGAACCCGGCACCTATGTCACCACGATCACGCGCCCGGACCTGTTCGCCAATTACCTGCGCCAACAGATCGGCCTGCTGCTGAAGAACCACGGCACCGGCGTGTCCATCGGGTCGTCCATGACGCCGATGCCTGTGCATTTCGCGGTGGCCAACGACACCTCCATCTCGGTGCCGCAGGAGGGGGCGGGCGATTTCATCCTGCGCGACGTGTTCGATGTGCCGGACCTGGCCACGACGAATGACGACATCGCCAACGGCCTTGGCTTCACCTACGAGGACGGCGCATTGCCGCTGGCGCCCTTCACCGCGCAGCGCATCGACTATTCCCTTGCGCGGCTGAGCCATTACACCGCGACGGACCCGACGCATTTCCAGAACCACGTCCTGTTCACCAACTACCAGTTCTACGTGGACGAGTTCGAGGCCTATGCCCGCGCCTGCCTTGCCGACGATGCCACCGGCTACACGTCCTTCGTGGCCACCGGCAACGTGGAGATCACCGGGCCGCAGGACCTGATCCCGGTCCCTGCCAAGATGCCGCAAATGCCGACCTATCACCTGAAACGCGCCGACGGGAACGGGATAACGCTGGTCAATATCGGCGTCGGGCCATCGAACGCCAAGACCGCAACCGACCATATCGCCGTGCTGCGCCCCCATGCGTGGATCATGGTCGGCCATTGCGCGGGGCTGCGCAATTCCCAGCGGCTGGGCGATTTCGTGCTCGCCCATGCCTATCTGCGGGAGGACAAGGTGCTGGACGATGACCTGCCGGTCTGGGTGCCGGTCCCCGCGCTGGCGGAAATCCAGGTCGCCATGGAAGAGGCGGTGGCCGGTGTCACCGCGTTGAAGGGCTACGAGTTGAAGCGGATCATGCGCACCGGCACCGTGGCCAGTCTCGACAATCGCAACTGGGAACTGCGCGACCAGCGCGGCCCGGTGCAGCGGCTGTCGCAATCGCGCGCCGTCGCACTGGACATGGAAAGCGCCACCATCGCGGCCAACGGATTCCGCTTCCGGGTGCCCTATGGCACGCTTCTGTGCGTGTCCGACAAGCCGCTGCATGGCGAATTGAAGCTGCCGGGCATGGCGTCGGACTTCTACAAGACCCAGGTCGCGCGACATCTTCAGATCGGAATTCGCGCCATGGAACACCTGCGCGAGATGCCGCTGGAGCGCCTCCACAGCCGGAAATTGCGCTCTTTCGAGGAAACAGCCTTCCTTTGAAGGGTAAAAAAACCGCCTATACCCCCTGTTTTTCTACCTTTTGCGCGCGCGAGGCGTTGTGTGCCCTCGCCATATTCGGTTAGCTTCCCGCCAACCGGCCCATGGGCTCGGGGGATAAGCAGCAGGAGAATAAGCACATGGCAACGAAACCCATGACCAAAACGCAACTTGTCGCGGCTCTGGCCGAGGAGATGGGTGGCGACAAGAAGGCCGCAGGCGCCGCACTGGACGCAATGACCGCGGTCGTCACCAAGGAAGTCGCCAATGGCGGCGCAGTCACCATTCCGGGCATCGGCAAGGTCTATTGCCGGGAGCGCCCCGAGCGTATGGTCCGCAACCCCGCGACGGGCGAGCAGATCAAGAAGGAAGCCGACAAGCAGGTGAAAGTCACCATCGCGAAAGCGCTGAAAGACAGCGTCAACGGCTGAGGCCGACTTGCGGACCGCGGCGCATTGCCGGGGTCTCGAAATTCTGAAAGGGTCGCGCTCGAATGGGGCGCGGCCCTTTTGCTTTCAGGGAACGCCCGAACGTGGACCGATCACCGATAGACCTGCGCGCCGTGGCCATGGGCCTGACCTTCGCGCTGATCTGGTCCTCGGCCTTCACCTCGGCCCGGATCATCGTGGAGGCGGCGCCGCCGCTGATGGCCCTGTCGATCCGGTTCGCCATTTCCGGCTGCATCGGCATCGGCATCGCGCTGGCGCTGGGCCAGAGTTTCCGGCTGACCCGCGCGCAATGGCGCGCGGTGGTGATCTTCGGCCTGTGCCAGAACGCGATCTACCTGGGCCTGAACTTCGTGGCGATGCAGTGGATCGAAGCGTCGCTGGCCGCGATCATTGCCTCGACCATGCCGCTGCTGGTGGCGCTGGCGAACTGGACCGTGTTCCGCGAACGGCTGCCCGCGATGGGGGTTGCGGGGCTTGTCGCGGGCTTCGCCGGCGTCGCGCTGATCATGGCGCAACGCTTCGGGGGCGGCGCGGACCCGCTGGGGATCGCGCTCTGCCTGATCGGGGCGGTGGCGCTGGCCATCGCGACCCTGACGGTGAAAAGCGCGTCGAGCGGCGGGGGAAACCTGCTGATGATCGTCGGGCTGCAGATGATCGTGGGCGCGGTCGCGCTGGCCATGCCCGCGCTGGTGCTGGAGACCTTCGCGGTGGACTGGTCCGCGACCTTCGTGATCGCGTTCCTTTACACCACGCTGCTGCCCGGCCTGGCCGCGACGCTGATCTGGTTCCTGCTGGTGGGCCGTATCGGCGCGACGCGGGCGGCGACCTATCATTTCCTCAACCCCGTCTTCGGGGTCGTCATCGCCTTTGTCTTCCTGTCCGAACGACTGAGCTGGATCGACGCCATCGGTGTCGCCATCATCGCGGGCGGTATCCTGGCGGTGCAGCGGGCGCGCATCAGGTCGTGAACGCCGTTCACGGGCATGTCAGATGACATCGCGCGCGCAAGGCGGCATCACGGGCGCGTGGACTTCATCCTTGCCTTTGCCGCCGGGCTTCTGACCCTGATCAATCCCTGCGTCTTGCCGGTGCTGCCGATCGTGCTGGCGGGATCGTTGCAATCCAGCCGCTACGGACCGATCGCATTGGCGGGTGGCATGGGGCTGGCCTTCGTCACGCTGGGCTTCGGCGTCATTGCCGCCGGGCATCTGGTCGGCCTGCGGGAAGAGACGGTCAGCCAGGCCGGCGCGGTGCTGATGATGGTGTTCGGCGCGGTGCTGATGGTGCCGCAATTGTCCGCCCGCTTCGCCACCGCCACGGCGGGCGTCGCCGCCCGCGCCGATGACGGGATGCGCGACATGACCACCGGCGGCTGGCAGGGGCAATTCCTGGGCGGTCTGCTTCTGGGCGCGGTCTGGTCGCCCTGCGTCGGCCCTGTCCTTGGCTCCGCCATCTCGCTGGCATCGCAGGGCGAGGAATTGCTGCGTGCCTTCTTCACCATGGTGGCCTTCGCGCTGGGCATCGGCGCCGTCATCGTGGCGCTGGGTTATGGCGCGCGCGCCGCGCTGCAAAAGCGCATGGGGGCGCTGCGGCGCTTCGCGCAAACGTCGCGCCCGATCCTGGGCGTGGTGTTCTTCCTGACCGGCCTTGCGATCTACATGCGCTGGCACCTGCTGGCCGAGGTCTGGCTGCTGGACCGCATGCCGATCTGGTTGCAGGACCTGTCCGTTTCGATCTGACCCCTTCACCCCTCGGGAGACCTTTACCATGAACCGCCGGAGCCTTCTTCTTGCCGCCGCAGCCCTGAGCGCGCTGCCCTATGCCGCCATGGCCGAAACCACCGACTACACCCCCGGCACCGCCGAGGCCGCCATCGCCAACGGCGACACCGTCTTCGTGGACTTCGCCGCCGACTGGTGTTCCACCTGCCGCAGCCAGGAACGCACGATCGAGGCGTTGCGCGCCGCGGACCCGGCCTATGACGCCGCGATCACCTTCTACCGCGTCGATTGGGATACCTATGGCCGCGGCGCATTCGCCACGTCGCTGGGCGTGCCGCGCCGGTCCACGCTGGTGATGTTCCGCGACGGTGCAGAGGTGGCGCGCATCGTCGCCGGCACCGCCGAGGCCGATATCCGCGCGCTGCTGGATGCGGGGCTGTAGGGCGCGCCTCAGCGCCCGCCATCCAGCGACAGCGCGACCACCGTCAGGTTGTCGAGCATCCATGCCCCCGCCCCGTCGATATCGGCCACCAGGCGAAGCACCACCGACTCGGCCGGATCGGTCACCGCGATCCGGACAATGTGGCTGACGAAAGTCCGTGTTGTGTCGGGCAACGCGGTTTCCGAGCGCTGCGGTGTGATGACCCGACGCTGGACCGCGACCCGGATGCCGTCCTGCGCGACCATCGCGGACGCATCGGGCGCGTGCGCATCATGGGTCGCGCCCGACGCCGTCAGCGTCACGACGCCGAGTTCGCCCAGCGACACGGTCAGGGTATCCGCATTGCCCCAGTCGCCAATCATGTGAACGTTGAATTCCAGCTGGACCGCATCCGCATTCACCGGCAATTCGAAGCTGTGGCGGACGGCTTCGTCATTGAAAGGCCCGAGGGCCGGCCCGATGCCCGACAGCCGGTCCGACGTCTGGCCATGGCTCCAACCCTCCGCCCCGAAGGTGAAATCCTGGAAGGCGAGAAGCACATCCCCGTCGCGCATGGCGAAGAGATCCCCGATGCGGCGGCTATCCTCCGCGCCCGTCGTGATCGGAATCCACGTGCCGATCACCAACAGCGCCGCCATCGCGACCACCGTCATCAACATCCAGTCCAAAGTGATCACGCCATGCGCGGATCGACCTGTTTGAGCATTCTGCCCCATCAGACATCCAGTTCCTTCAACCCCAGAACCATCCTATCTTTTGCCCGATCATGTCGGAAAGAAGGCCGGGTCTGGACGGTTTTGCCACACTGTTCTGCCGCCGGCACCAAAGGCTGGCAATGACGACGATTGGGTGATTAACCCCCAGAACAATTAAGGAACGGTTACCCTATTTTCCCGCGGTTTTCACCGACATGTCCGCCGATCTGGCCCCTGTGCAACAACACGTGATCAAGCAGGACGCAGGCCATCATCGCCTCGCCCACCGGCACCGCCCTGATTCCCACGCAGGGATCGTGCCTCCCTTTGGTCACAATCTCGGCGGGCTCTCCGGCCTTGGTGATCGTGGCCCTCGGGGTCAGGATCGACGATGTCGGCTTGACCGCGAAGCGCACCACAACGTCCTGCCCGGTGGAGATGCCGCCCAGGATGCCGCCGGCATGGTTCGAGGAAAATACCGGCCCGTCCGGCCCCATGTGGATCTCGTCCGCATTGGCGGATCCGGTCAGCGCGGCTGCCGCCATGCCATCCCCGATCTCTACCCCCTTCACGGCATTGATCGACATCATCGCGGCGGCAAGATCGGTGTCGAGCTTGCCATAGATCGGCGCACCGAGGCCCGCGGGCAGACCGCTGGCCACCACTTCGATCACCGCGCCGACACTGTCGCCAGACTTTCGCAAACCGTCGAGATAGGTCGCCCAATCCTGCGCCGCCTGCGCATCGGGCACCCAGAAGGGATTGCGCCCCACCTCTCCCAGATCGAACCGGCCGCGGTCGATGCCATGCGGCCCCATCTGCACCATGTAGCCGACCATCCGCAGCCCCGGCAGCATCTGCGCCAGCGCGGCCCGCGCCACGCCGCCTGCCGCCACCCGCGCCGCGGTTTCGCGCGCCGAGGAGCGTCCGCCGCCGCGCGGATCGCGGATGCCGTATTTCTGCCAATAGGTGATGTCGGCATGGCCGGGGCGGAACTTTTCGGCGATATCACCGTAGTCCTTGGAGCGCTGGTCGGTGTTGCGGATCATGAGCTGGATCGGGGTGCCGGTGCTGAGGCCCTCATAGACGCCCGACAGGATCTCGACCGCGTCCGCTTCGCGCCGTTGTGTCGTATACCTGCTCTGCCCCGGCTTGCGCTTGTCCAGCCAGTGCTGGATCGCGGCGGCTTCGATCGGCACGCCCGGCGGGCACCCATCGACGGTCGCGCCAAGCGCGGGCCCGTGGCTTTCGCCCCAGGTGGTTACACGGAACAGGTGACCGAATGTGTTCATGCTCATGGCCCCGAGTTATCCGGGTGCGGCGAAAATGCCAAGCGGGTTGCCGAGGCCTGGCGGATGTCCTACGTGTTACGCCACCTCGGGGTGGCTCGTGGGTCCGATCAGGATCCCTTGCCTGAGATGCATCGCGCGAACCCGTTGAACCTGAACCGGTTAGGACCGGCGGAGGGAAGGTTTACGGCGTCAGCACTGCACCGGCCCGGACTTCACTTCGCCCAACGCAATGGAGGAGTGAGACATGACATTCGCAAGACACACCATCATGACGCTTGGGTTGACGCTTATCACCGGGGGCGCAATGGCGCAGACCCCTGTCTTGACCGTCTACACCTATGACAGCTTCAACACCGAATGGGGCCCCGGCCCGGCGGTGGAGGCGGCGTTCGAGGAAACCTGCGCCTGCGACCTGCAATTCGTCGCCACAGGCGACGGCGCCGCGATCCTGTCACGGCTGCGGCTGGAAGGCGCGCGGTCGGAGGCGGACGTGGTGCTTGGCCTTGACACCAACCTGACCGCTGCGGCGGTGGCGGCGGGGCTGATGGCGGAACATGCGACGGAGACCGGGGCGCTGACCCTGCCCGTGGCCTGGGACGATCCGCATTTCGTGCCCTTCGACTGGGGCTATTTCGCATTCGTCCACCGCACCGACATGGAGAACGTGCCCGACAGTTTCGAAGCGCTCGCCGCGTCGGACGCCCGTATCGTGATCCAGGATCCGCGATCGTCCACGCCCGGGCTTGGCCTGCTGATGTGGGTGCAGAATGTCCATGGCGTCGCTGCACCGGCGATCTGGGAGGGGCTTGCGGACAATATCGTCACCGTCACCCCGGGCTGGTCCGAAGCCTATGGCCTGTTCCTCGAAGGCGAGGCCGACATGGTGCTGTCCTACACCACGTCGCCCGCCTATCACCTGATCGCCGAAGAAGATGCCGGCTTTGCCGCCGCTGCCTTCACGGACGGGCATTACCTGCAGATCGAGGTGGCGGGCATTCTTGCCACGGCAGACAACCCGGACCTGGCGCAGAGCTTCCTGGACTTCATGCTGAGCCCGGCATTCCAGGAGGTGATCCCGACGACCAACTGGATGTATCCTGCGGCGCTGGCGACCGAGAGGCTGCCGGGCGGCTTCGAAACGTTGATCGAGCCGGAGCGGGCCTTGATCTATCCGTCGGACGAGGCCGAGGCGATCCGTGATGCGGCGCTGGCGACATGGCAAGCCGCGCTCAGCCGCTGAACTGGGTGCAGGCGATCGGCGCGGGCTTCGCCCTGCTGGTCGCGCTGATGCTGCTTGGTCCCCTCCTTGCCGTCGCCTTGCGGGCGGAGGCGGGGGGGGCCGGTTTGCGCGCCGCCGATTGGGCGGCGATCCGCTTCACGCTGGTGCAGGCGGCGCTTTCTGCGGCGCTGTCGTGCCTGTGCGCCGTTCCTGTGGCCCGCGCGCTGGCGCGGCGGCGCTTTGCCGGGCGGCAGGCCTATATCGCGCTGATGGGGGCGCCCTTCATCCTGCCGGTGATCGTCGCGGTATCGGGGCTTCTGGCGGTATTCGGACAATCGGGCTGGGTGAATGACACGCTGCGCGCGCTGAACCTCCGCACCGTGGACATCTACGGACTGTCGGGCGTGGTGCTGGCCCATGTCTTCCTGAACCTGCCGCTGGCGGTGCGGCTGATCCTGCAGGCGTGGCTGGCTGTCCCGTCCGAGCGGGTCCGCCTTGCGCAATCGCTGTCCTTCGCCGGCCGCGACATGCGCCGCCATTTCGAGGCGCCGCTGCTGCGCGCCACCGTGCCGGGCGCCGCGCTGGTGATCTTCCTGATCTGCACCACCAGCTTCGCGGTTGCGCTGATCCTGGGCGGAGGGCCTGCCGCCACCACGGTCGAACTGGCGATCTACCAGGCGTTCCGCTTCGATTTCGACCTTGGGCGCGCCGCCTTGCTGGGGCTTGTGCAGGTCGGCATCTGCCTTGGCGCGGGGCTTTTGGCGTGGCGCTTCGTGCGGGGCGTGGGGTTCGGCGCGGGGCTGGACCGTCCGGCGCTGCCTTGGCCGGGCGACACGGCGCGCGCGCGGATCGGCGATGGCGCGTGGCTTGGACTTGCGGCGGCCTTCCTGCTGCTGCCGCTGCTGGCGATCACCGGCGATGGCATTGCAGCGATTTCCGGTTTGCCCGTGTCGGTGTGGCAGGCGGCGGGGCGGTCCATCCTGCTGGCGCTGGCCTCTACCACGCTGGCCGTCACGCTGGCCCTGCCGATCGCGCTGCTGATCGCGGGCCATGCCGCGCGGGCGGGGCTGGAGGGCGTCGGGCTTCTGTCGCTGGCGGTCTCGCCGCTGGTGGTGGGCACGGGGCTGTTCATCCTTGTCTTCGAGGTCGCGGACCCGGTGGCGCTGTCCTTGCCGATCACCGGGCTGGTGAATGCACTGGTGGCCCTGCCATTCCTGCTGCGCGCGCTGATCCCGGCGGCCATGGCGGCCGAAGCGACCCAGGGCCGCCTTGCCGATGCGCTTGGGCTGCGCGGCCTGAGCCGACTGCGCCACGCCATCCTGCCGCGACTGCGCCGCCCGCTGGGCTTCGGCGCGGGGCTTGCGGCGGCGTTTTCCATGGGCGATCTGGGCGTCATCGCGCTTTTTTCGGCACAGGGACAGGAGACGTTGCCGCTGGAGATGTATCGCCTGTTCGGCGCCTACCGCACCAATGATGCGCAGGGGGCGGCGGTGCTGCTGATGGCGCTGTCGCTTGGCCTGTTCTGGCTGTTCGACCGGGGAGGGCGCGTGAATGCTGCAACTTGACGGGCTGCGGATCACCGAGGGGGACTTCACGCTGGAGGCGTCGCTGTCCGTGCCAAAGGGCGCGCGGGTGGCGCTGATGGGGGCATCGGGTGCCGGCAAATCCACCCTTTTGGCGGCGATCGCGGGATTTCTGCTGCCGGATGCGGGGCGCGTCGTGATCGGGGGCGTGGATGTCTCGCACGCGGCCGTGGGCGAGCGGCCGCTGTCGATCCTGTTCCAGGATGGCAACCTGTTCCCGCACCTGTCCGTGTTCGACAATGTGGCGCTGGGGATCAGTCCGCGCCTCGACCTCGACGCGGACGCCCGCAAGGACGTGGAAGACAGCCTGTCCGCTGTCGGGCTGGCCGGGTTCGGCGCGCGCAGGCCCGCAGCCCTGTCGGGCGGGCAGCAAAGCCGCGTGGCGCTGGCGCGGATGCTGCTGCGGCGCCGTCCGCTGACCCTGCTGGACGAGCCCTTCGCAGCGCTCGACCCCGGCCTGCGGCGCGAGATGCTGGCGCTGCTGGGCACGCTTTGCGACGCGACCGGGCAAACGCTGCTGCTGGCCACCCACGATCTGCGCGACGCGCAGGCGCTGTGTGATCGCGTGCTGTTGCTGGAGGACGGCCAGATTGTGCTGGACGAGGCGCTGGCGGCCGCCATGGCGCGGGCACCAGCGGTGTTGAACCCCTGGCTGTGAGGGCGGCGGCGGGGTGAACCCCGCCCTACGGCCGCCCTGATATGAAAAGCGCGCCCCGCGGGGCGCGCCTTTACTGCCGATCCGCGCCGGACATCACATCACTCAGCCGGGGTGACGCCCTTCGTGCGGGCCTTGATCGGTGCCCAGAGGCGCTTGTTGGTCAGGTAAAGCAGGACCGAGAACACCCCGAGGATGATGATCGCCACAAGGCCCATCTGCTTGCGCGCCATGAGGTGCGGTTCTGCCGTCCACATCAGGAAGGCCGCGACGTCCTGCGCCATCTGATCCTGCGTCGCGGGCGTGCCGTCGGCATATTCCACCGCATCGTCGTAGAGCGGCGGCGTCATGGAGATCAGCCCGCCTTCGAAGGTCTCGTTCTCGTAGAGGATGGAGCCATATTGTTCCACCTCTTCGCCCGTGTAATGGGTCAGGAGCGAGGCGATGTATTCCGGCCCGCCGACACCGTTGAACAGCGAGTTGAGACCGGTGCCCCACGGCCCGTGAAAGCCGAGCCGCGCCTTCGCCATCAGGCTCAGGTCCGGCGCCCCGACACCGTCATTGGCCGGGAAGTTGTCGTTCGGTGTGGCGGCGCGCCAATCCTGCAACTCCGGGTCATAGACCTCGATGAAGTTCTCGTCGATATAGGCGCGCACCTCTTCTTCGGTCCAGCCGATGCCGCCTTCATCCGCCAACGTGCGCAACGGCACGTAGCTGATGCCGTGGCAGCCCGAACAGACCTGCGTGAAGACCTGCAGCCCGCGCTGCAGCTGGTTCTGGTCGAAGGTGCCGAAGGGACCGTCGAAGGAGAAGGCGTAGTTGGTCACATGCCCCCCTTCGCCCGCCGCCTGTGCACTGCCGGTGACAAGGACCAGGGCCGAGGCGGCGCTGATTGCCAGTTTTCTGAACATGGTCAATTCCTCTTTCACTCAGCCGGGGTGGACACGGGCGACACGCCGGAACCGGGCGTGCCGTGGTCTGTGCCGTAATGGTGGTTGAAGTCGTCCTCGATCGTCACCGGTTGCGGCAACGGCTTCTCGATGACGCCCAGAAGCGGCAGGATCACCAGGAAATAGGCGAACCAGTAGGTCGACCCGAGCAGGGCGATGTAGGGATAGATCCCTTCGGCCGGGCGCGCGCCCACCCACATCAACACGAAGAAGTTGATGATGAAGAGCCAGAACCACCACTTGAACATCGGGCGGTAGCGACCGGAGCGGACGCTGGACGTGTCGAGCCACGGCGCCAGCGCCATCACCACGATCGCGCCGAACATCGCGATCACGCCGAAGAACTTCGCGTCGATGATGCCGCCGGTCAGAACGTTCGCCGCGATCACGACCCAGACCTCGCCGTCGAAGGCGCGCAGGATCGCGTAGAAGGGCAGGAAATACCATTCCGGCACGATATGCGCGGGCGTCGCCAGGGGGTTGGCCTCAATATAGTTGTCGGGGTGGCCCATCCAGTTGGGCATGAAGCCCACCACGGCGAAGAACACCACGAGGATCACCATCAGCGCGAACAGGTCCTTGATGACGAAATAGGGCCAGAACGGCAGGGTATCGGCCTCGGCCTCTTTCTTGGAGGTGCGGCGCACTTCCACGCCGGTCGGGTTGTTGTTGCCGGTGGTGTGGAAGGCCCAGACATGCACGATCACGAGGCCCAGGATCAGGAAGGGCAGCAGGAAGTGCAGCGACAGGAAGCGGTTCAGCGTGGCGTTATCCACGGCAGGCCCGCCCAGAAGCCAGGTCTGGATGCCTTCCCCGATGAACGGGATCGCACCGAAGAGACCGGTGATCACGGTGGCCCCCCAAAACGACATCTGGCCCCAGGGCAGAACGTAACCCATGAAGGCGGTGCCCATCATCAGCACGTAGATCAGCATGCCGATGATCCACGTCACCTCGCGCGGGGTCTTGTAGGAGCCGTAATAGAGGCCGCGGAAGATGTGCAGGTAGACCGCGACGAAGAACAGCGAGGCGCCGTTCATGTGGATATATCGCAGCGCCCAGCCGCCGTTCACGTTGCGCATGATATGCTCGATCGAGGCAAAGGCATGATCGACATGGGGGGTGTAATGCATGGCCAGCAGAACGCCGGTCAGGATCTGCAACACGAGGCAGAAGACAAGGACGATCCCCCAGATCCACATCCAGTTGAGGTTCTTGGGGGTGGGGATCATCAGGGTGTCATACATCAGGCCGACGATCGGCAGGCGGCGATCAAGCCACTTTTCACCGCGCGTTTTCGGCTCGTAATGGTCGTGGGGAATTCCGGACATGTCTCGTTTCCTCCTTAACCGAGCAACAGGGTGGTTTCGTCGATGAACTCGACAGCCGGGATCGGCAAATTCTCGGGCGCGGGCCCGCGGCGAATGCGGCCTGCGGTATCGTAGTGCGAGCCGTGGCAGGGACAGAACCAGCCGCCGAAATCACCCGAACCGTCGCCCAGCGGCACGCAGCCAAGATGGGTGCAGACGCCCTGCATCACCAGCCATTCGCCGGTATTCTCGCCGTCGAAGGTCGCAAGGCTGCGATCCTCGTCCGTTGCGGGAGCGGCATCGGCCAGGTTGGCATTGCGCGCCAACGGATCGACGAGATCCGACATCTCCACCGCACGGGCGGCTTCGATCTCATCTGGTGTGCGGCGGCGGATGAACACCGGCTTGCCGAGAAACAGCACCGTCAACTGGGTGCCTTCCCCGACGCCGGACACATCGACGCGCAACTGACTGGCGGCGCGGGTATCCGCAGACGGGTTCATGGAATTCACCAATGGCCAGGCGGCCGCACCGGCCACGACAACGCCGGTGCCGGCGGTGGCGTAGTACAGAAAGTCCCGGCGGTCGCCGGACGGATCCTCAGCGTATGACACGAGCGTTGCGTCCTTTCTCTCGGGGTCCGAACGTCTTCGGACCTGAAACCAGCACAGATGGCGTTCGGAACGGCTCCGAAGCCAAGCTAGCGCTGCTGTTACATTTTGAGGTTATAGGCGTCCAGCGGACAAACGCGCGCATGACGGCGGAAATGTCGCAGAACGGGGACTTTTCCGGATTCAGGGGCGCATCGCTACAGGGATGCCCGCATCAGCCGGTGCGCGATGCCCGAGCCGTCGTCATACGCCGGCCCTTCGGCCACGAAGCCGAGCCGTTCATAGAAGGGCACCGCGTAGACCTGGCTTTCCAGCTCCGCCTGCCGGAAATCGCGCGCGCGCGCATCCGCCATCACCGCCTGCATCAGTCGCGCGCCAAGCCCGGCGCCGCGATAGGCGGGGAGGACCGCGACGCGACCGATCTTGGCGACATCGCCCTTCGCGATCAGCCGCGCAGTGCCAGCAGGGCTGTCGGCCTCGGCAAGGTAATGCAGGCAGGTCGCATCATGGGCGTCCCATTCCTCGGCCTCGGGGATCCGCTGTTCGTCGATGAACACGGTGCGGCGGATCGCGAAACAGGCCTGCCGCGCCTGGTCCGTCTGCGCGAGGCCGATCCTCACTCGGGCGCGGTCGCTACCATCGACGGACGCGCAGCGAAGGCCTTGTACCAGGCCGCCAGCGCATCCCGCCCGGCGCGCCAGTCGCGATCCGGATGGCGCAGGTCGAGGTAGCCGAGCGCGCAGGCGACGCTGACCTGCCCCATGTCGACAGGGCCGTAGAGATGGCTCATCCATTGACGTTCCAGCGCATCGAGGGCGCGGGTGATCTTGAGCCATTGCGCATCGAACCAGTCGGGCCACCACAGGGCCTCGGGGCGCAGGCGCTTTTCGTACACGATGCCCACTGCAGCCTCCATGATGCCGTCACCGGTGGCTTCCAGCGTCAGGGTCTCCCACAGGCGGGCGGCGGGGTAGAACCCTGCCCCGGCGCGGTCGTTCAGAAAGCGGCACACGACATTGCTGTCATAGATCGTCGGGCCGCTGTCGCGGGTCAGGGCCGGGATCTTGCCCAACGGGTTGGCCGCGTTGATCGTGTCGTCGCCCCCCATGGGCGAGGCCTTGACCTCCACATAGGGGATATCGGTGATCCCGGCCTCCGCCACCAGAACGCGCGCCTTGCGCACGAAGGGCGACGCGCCCGAGCCCAGAAGTTGCATCATGATCGTCCCTTTTTTAAACCACGCGCCGGATCCGCAAACGGGCCAGCGCCGTGCCCTCCACGCGGAGGCGGGGGCCGAAGCGTCCCGCACGCAAACCTCTGGCGATCTTGGCCGAAGCCGAAAGCTCGCCCTTGTCCTTGCGCAACCTCAGCCCTTCGGGGGCGGCGTCCATCTGCGCCCGCACCTCGGGGGTGAACCGGCCACGCGGGGCCAGCCGCGCGGCGGTGTATCCCGCCACGGCCACGAGACCGTAACGCAGGGCGATGAACGCAAGGGGGGCGACGGGCAGGGCCATGGGCTTTGTCCTCCGTTGGAGATCGTTACCCTAGATGTAGGTAAGCGGCGCGCGCTTGTCTATCGACGGCACGCCACCCGTCATCAGGGCGCTGAGCGTTTCGACCTCGTGCCCGATGGGGCTGAGCCGGACCGCCTGCGCCGCACCTTCGCGGGCGGCATCGGATTTGTTCTGGTTCAGCTTCCAGGTGCCGTCCAGATCCTGCACCTCGAACCGGAAGGGCAGGATCTGGCGCATCATCCGCTGCAGCGCATTGTCCGACATCTTGTGCGTGGTCCAGGGACGCTTGGGCGCAAGCCGCGCCTCGAACTGGGCCGAGAGACGGTCCAGATGCGCCCGCATCAGCTCCGCCTCCATCGGATGCAGCACACCGCGCAGATGCACGGCGACATAGTTCCACGTCGGCACCTGATCGGGCGTGTCATACCAATCCGGCGAGACATATCCATCCGGCCCGCTGACCGCGATCACCGCAGGCGTCGGCGCGGTGACGACCCGCGCGATAGGGTTGGAGCGGACAAGGTGGATTTCCGCCGTCGAGCCTTCTTCATCGAGGAAGAACGGAACATGGCTGATCAGGGGGGCAGGATCGCCGTTGAGGCACAACATCCCGAAGCCACGGCGCCAGCACAGCGCAAGGTTCACCGCCATCGGTTCTTGGCGGAACGCCGGATTGGGATGCATGTGGTGCCCTCTGGTGCAGACGGATCATGCCAGCAACTGTTGCCCCGCCATGCCCGTGATATACGCGTTTACTATCAGGCCTTCCGGTTGATCGCTTGCAAAGATCACCTCCGCGAACTGTTCGGTTCGGCCCATGCGGGAGTTTTCCATCAGGATGTTGTGTTTTTGCCCTATCTGATTGGACAGGTGGACGCGAATGGCCTGTTGTCCCGCCTCCCGCAGCCGCCGGGCGCGGGCCTTGATCGCGGCGCCGTCCACTTCGGGCATGCGCGCGGCGGGCGTGCCGGGCCGCGCGCTGTAGGGGAAGACATGCAGCCAGGTCAGGTCGCAATCCCGCACGAGGTTCAAGGATTGCTGGAACTGCGCGTCCGTTTCGGTCGGGAAGCCCGCGATGATATCCGCGCCGAAGGTCATGTCGGGACGCAGGCGGCGCGCCTTCTCGCAGAAGGCGATGGCGTCCTCACGGGAATGGCGGCGCTTCATCCGCTTCAGAATCAGGTTGTCGCCGTGCTGGAGGCTCAGATGCAGATGCGGCATCAGGCGCGGCTCGGACGCGATGGCCTGCATCAGGTTGTCGTCCACCTCGATCGAGTCGATGGAGCTGATCCGCAGCCGCGCGAGGTCGGGCACAAGCCGCAGGATGCGCATCACCAGATCGCCCAGACGCGGCTCCCCCGGCAGATCCGCGCCCCACGAGGTCAGGTCCACCCCGGTCAGCACCACCTCGTTATAACCGCCATCCACCAGCCGCCTGATCTGGTCCACCACGACACCGGCGGGGACCGAGCGGCTGTTGCCCCGCCCGAAGGGAATGATGCAGAAGGTGCAACGATGATCACAGCCGTTCTGCACCTGCACATAGGCGCGGCTTCGCGTGCCGAATCCGTCGATCAGATGCGCCGCCGTTTCCGTCACCGACATGATGTCGTCGACACGGACCTTCTCGGTCGTGCCGATGAAGTCGCGGCCACCGGCGCGGGCGGCGCGTTCCTGCGGCAGGCCGACCCACGTGGCCGGGTCCATCTTCTCGGTATTGCCGAGGACAAGGTCGACCTCGGCCATGGCCGCGAACGTGGCGGGCTCGGTCTGGGCCGCACACCCCGTGACGATCAGCGTGGCGCCGGGATTGTCACGCCGCAGCCGCCGGATCTCCTGCCGCGCCTTGCGCACCGCCTCGACCGTCACGGCGCAGGTGTTCACGATCACGGCGTCTTGCAGGCCGACGGTGGCGGTCATCTCGCGCATTGCCTCCGTCTCGTAGGCGTTGAGGCGACAACCGAGCGTGTGGAAGACCGGCCCGCTCATTCCGCCAGCCCATCGAGAAAGGTGGACGACACGTCGCCTGTGAAGACATGGGACGTCGGACCGGTCATCCAGACGCCGTCGTCGCGCCAGTCCACGTCAATATCCCCGCCGTCAAGCGTCAGGCGCACGCGCCGTCCGGTCAGGTCGCGCCGGGCCGCCGCCACCGCCACCGCGCAGGAGCTGGAGCCCGAGGCCAGCGTGACGCCGACACCGCGTTCCCAGACCCGCATCCGCAGATGGTCCGGCCCGATCACATGGGCGAATTGCACATTGGTGCGCTGGGGAAAAAGGGGGTGGCGTTCGTATTTCGCCCCCAGCGTTTCGAGGTCGATGGCATCGGCATCCGCCACGAAGAAGGTGCAATGGGGGTTGCCCATTCCCGTCGCCACCGGCGCACCGTCGATCGGCAGATGCAGCGTGTCGCAGGCGCCCTTGAGCGGCACCCCGGCCCAGTCCAGCATCGGCTGGCCCATGTTCACCGAGGTCAGGCCATTCCCGGCATCGAGCGCGTGCAGCACGCCGCGTTCGGTGCGCAGGGTGATCCGGGGCTTGCCAGTCCGTTCCATCTCGCGCCGCGCGATGCAGCGGGTGGCATTGCCGCATGCCCCGGCGGTGGAGCCGTCGGCGTTCCAGAACGTCAGGGCGAGGTCGGTATCCGTCCCCGCCTCGATCACGGCTAGCTGGTCGAAGCCGACCCCGCGGTGGCGGTCGCCCAGCGCGCGCGCAAGCGCAGGCGTCACCGCCCGCGCGCCGTCGCGCGCGTCGATCACAACGAAATCGTTGCCGAGGCCATGCATCTTCTCGAAGCGCAGGCCGGAGGGGCGGTCCGGATCGGGCATTCCGCGCATATAGAAGACCCCGGCCCCGGTTCAAAGCCCCCTTGGTCCCGGCGCCGGAGAAAGCGGTGGGATTTTTGCTTGACGCGCCAAGGGACCGGTCATAGGAAGCGCCCTTGAGCGGGCCCGTAGCTCAGTGGTAGAGCAGTTGATTTTTAATCAATTGGCCGTAGGTTCGACCCCTACCGGGCTCACCAATATCCGGATTTACAGTCACGAAACGGCAGGGACCGCGCCCTGCCATCCTGCCTGTCTGGACGTCGCCGGACGAACGTCGGCCGTCACGCCACGAAACGGTGCCCCTGCGCCGGTGCCTGCTCGCTGGCGCCGGTCCGGAAATGCGCCACCAAGTCCGCAATCCGTCGCGTATCGTCGGTGAGGGCATGGGCGGCGGCGTTGCTTTCCTCGACCATGGCGGCGTTTTCCTGCGTCACCTGATCGAGCGAGCTGACGGCATCATTGATCTCACCCAGGCCGGTGGCCTGCCCGACCGTTTCATCCGCGATCTTCGAGATATGGGTGGAGATCGACGCGACCTTGGTCGCGATCGTCGCAAGCGCATCCCCGGCCCGGCCGACCAGGTCGACGCCGGATTTCACTTGCGAGGTCGATTGCTGGATCAGGGCCTTGATCTCGTTGGCGGCGTCCGAGGCGCGCTGCGCGAGGGCACGAACCTCCGAGGCGACCACGGCGAAGCCACGCCCCGCATCGCCCGCGCGCGCCGCCTCCACGCCCGCGTTCAAGGCCAGCAGGTTGGTCTGGAACGCGATCTCGTCGATCAGGCCGATGATCTGCGACACCTGGTTGGACGACCCTTCGATATCCGTCATCGCCTGCATCGCCGCCTGAACCACGGCACCGCTTGCCTCTGCCGTCTGGCAGGCGTCCAGCACCACGGCTTCCACCTCGCGCGTGCCGCGGGCGGCACTGCGCACCGAGCCTGTCAGCTCCGCAATCGCGGCGGCCGTCTGCTCCAACGTGGCGGCCTGCTGTTCGGTTCGGCGGGCCAGATCATCCGAGCTTTGAGAGATCGCGTCCGAGCCATGGCTGACGGACGTCACACTTCTGGAGACTTCGGAAACCACTTCCGCCATGTTGCACACGGCATTGTTGAAGTCGCTGCGCAACCGTTCGTAGGCTTCGGTCAGGTCCTCGTCGATCTGGTGGGTGAGGTCGCCATTTGCCAGCGCCGTCATCGCTTCGGCCAGACGTTGCACCACTGCGGCCTGTGTCACGCGGGCCGCTTCGCGTTGCTGTTCCGCGTCCTTCGCCTCGACCATGCGCTGGCGCAGGGTTTCAAGCGCGCGGGCAATCGCGCCCACTTCGTCCAGGCGCGACTGCATCGGTACATCGTCGCCGTAATTGCCATCCGCGACACGGCCCATGGCCTGCTGCAAGGCTTCGATCGGGGCGCCCACCGCGTGTTTCAAGCGCCGGATCACGAGGTAAGTCGTGCCGAGAAACAGCGCCAGAAGCGCCACGAGGCCAAGGGCACGTTGCAGCGCAAGCGTCGCAAGAACCGCGCGCGGCGACCAGATTGCCCCGACCGTGCCAACCGCCGCACTGGCGCCATCGAACAGCACCGGAGCCACGATCGTGAAACCGTTGATGTCTTGCGGTTCCGCAGCGGCAAGGGCGGCGCCCCGCAGGTCCGCCAGCAATGCCAACTGGCGGTTGCCGGGCGTTCCGACCTGCGCGATCACGTCGCCTGCGGCGTCCCAGACCATGATGGCGACGAAATTCTGCCCGGCCAGATCGGCATGGCGATCCAGTTCCGACTGCACGGCAGCGACATTCCCGAACCGCACATGGGGAGCCAACTGACCGGCGGTATTGGCGACGGCGACGTCCGCCAGGTCCCGGACGCCGTCACGGGCCACGTAGCCGGTCTGCCAGATGGAAAACGCCACCGCAGCCACTGCGACGATGACGGTCGAGAGGGCGGACAAGGCCGCCGCCCTCAGGAAGATCGAACTCTCGAGGCCTTGAAACCATGTCATGTATCGAGCCTTGGGCATCAATGCGCCTCCGAGACGAAGTGTGGGGAAAGAGCGATCAGGACAGGGCCTGCGCGTCGACGCCGATGGTCACCGCGCCGATCGCTTCGCCGGACGCCGGGTCGACAAGGGTGACGGAAATCTGGCCCTGGTAGCGCTGGGTCGATTCATCCAGCTCGATCTCGCTGAAATGGACCGCGTCCGGGCCGACGCCGTAAGTGTCCTGATGCTTGGCCTCGTCGCCCTGCCAATAGTCCGAGGTCACATGGCTGACCGCGACATTCAGGCCCACGGCGTCCATCAGGATGATCTCGGTGATCACGCCGCCAGACGCGGCCACTTGCGCCCGCAGGAAATCGGCCGTCGCGTTTCCCAGAACGCTATCGACCAGCGCGGTGTCGGCGGTGCCGACCTGCGCGCGCCATGTGTCGTCCATGGCGATGATCTCGGCCTCGGTCAGGGCAACCGTCAGGGCGTTCTGGGCGCGAACCGCGTCCAGTATGGCGGCATCTGCCAGCCAGGCCAGTTCGCCGCTTTCAACATACGAGTGCATGGCGGCCTGGTAATCGGTTGCGGCGGCCGGTGTGGCCGCCAGAAGGAAGGCGGAAACTAGGGAGAAACGGCGCATGATGATCCTCTTGATGTGGGGTTGGGTCGGGGTCCTGCCCGAACCATTGCCCGAGTCGGCCTACCAAAAGGTGAACCGCCGCCCATCTGCGCCGCCCCTTTGTCGAAAATTGCGCAGGTCGGGCAGGCAGTGCGGCGTGTCGCTTCCAGCCTTGGATGCGCAGCGCACTTGCCTATGCTGGCCCGGAGTGTTGCCCCCGGATACCCCGAAATGTTCCTGAGCATCTTCGACATCTTCAAGATCGGCGTCGGCCCATCCTCGTCCCACACGATGGGCCCGATGAGTGCGGCCGCGCGGTTCCTCGACGACCTGCGCCAGGGGCGCGAGCGGGAGCCGGGCGCGGGCGCGCTTGCCGCCCTTGGCGCATCGCTCCATGGCAGCCTTGCGTTCACCGGCAAGGGCCATGCCACCGACCGCGCCGTGACGCTGGGTTTCGCCGGGTTTACCCCCGCGACGCTTGATCCCGACGCCGCCGAGGCACTGGAGGCGCAGATCGCCACCACCCATGAGGTCCGGCCCGATGGCCTGCCGCCGCTGCGCTTCGATCCCGCGACCGATCTGGTCTTCGACTACGAGCGCACCTTGCCCGACCACGCCAACGGCCTGATCCTGCGCGCCTTCGACGCCACCGGGAACCTCTACCTGGAGGAAACCTACTACTCCATCGGGGGCGGCTTCGTGCTGACCGCGCGGGAGCTTGACGCGCAGACCCACGGCGGATCCGCCGATCTTCATGCCGAGAAGCAGGCGACCGGCTTTCCCCATCCCTTCGGATCGGCCGCGGAAATGCTGGAGATGGGCAAACGGTCCGGCAAGAGCATCGCACAGATGAAGTGGGAGAACGAAACCGCCCTCGCCCCGCGCGCGCAGGTGCAGGCCCGCGTCGATGCCGTGTGGGCGGCGATGGACGATTGCATCGACCGGGGTCTGCGGATGGACGGCGACTTGCCCGGCGGATTGATGGTCAAGCGCCGCGCCGCCGCGATCCATCGGCAACTGCTGGCAGAGGCCGGGTCGAACCAGGCGCAGCCCCATGTGGTGAACGATTGGCTCAGCGTTTACGCGATGGCGGTGAACGAGGAGAACGCCGCCGGGGGACGTGTCGTGACCTCGCCCACCAACGGTGCTGCGGGCGTGGTGCCGGCGGTGCTGCGCTATTACCGGGACCATTGTATCGGCGCCACGGAAGACGGACGGCGCACCTTTCTGATGACGGCCGCGGCGATCGGCGGGCTGATCAAGCACAATGCCTCGATCTCGGGGGCGGAAGTCGGTTGCCAAGGCGAAGTCGGGTCGGCCTCCGCGATGGCGGCGGCAGGCCTTTGCGCAGCGCTGGGCGGCACCAACGAGCAGGTGGAGAACGCCGCCGAAATCGCTCTGGAGCATCACATGGGCATGACCTGCGATCCCGTTGCGGGGCTGGTGCAGGTGCCCTGCATCGAGCGCAACGGGCTGGGCGCGATCAAGGCGGTGTCGGCGGCTTCGCTGGCACTGCGCGGGGACGGCACCCATTTCATGCCGCTCGACAATTGCATCGAGGCGATGCGGCAGACCGGCCTCGACATGAACACGAAATACAAGGAAACGAGCCTGGGCGGGCTGGCGGTGAACCTGCCGCAATGCTGATCGGGGCTGAGGATCGAGCACGGAACCCAAATTCCTGAAAGCAATCCGAAAAGAGAAACTTGTTCCTCTTCTGGCACGGGTTTCATCCGTCTGGACGATCCTGACGGCGTTTGCAGGCGCCAGGTCCGTCCAGAGGACGGATATCCACACCAGGGCGCTGTCGAAAGCCTCGGCCCCGGCACCGCTGAAGAGGTCGAACCGGTATTCGTGCCCGAGAGCCGACCGAGGAGCACCCTGCCCATGAGCCATTCCCGTTCCGGCGCAGGTGACGCGAAGCTTGACAGCGGTCAGCCCGGACCAGGTCGGCCCCGTTCCGGGGCAGCGGGCAATCGGAGGCAGGGGCGGGGCGGGGCCTTCAGCGGGCCCGCACGGTGTCGCCAGGCAGGAACACCGGCTCCAGCCGCACCACGTCGACGGTCAGTTCATTGGCCACCATCATCTCGGCGGCGCGGCGGCCGATCTTGCCGCGCTTGCTGTCCATGGTGGCGATGCGCATCGGCAACCCGTCCAGCACCTCGAAGGAATTGAAGCCGGCCATGCCGATCTTGCCGGGGATGTCCCGGCCCGTTTCGAGGCAACAGAGCAGACCTCCGGCGGCATTCATATCCGTGTTGTAATAGAGGAAATCGAGATCCGGGCTGCGATCGAGCAGGGCCCGCGTCATGTTGCGCCCGGTCCCGAAGCCCGATGCACCGTCATAGAAGATCTCGTCCGCAAGGCTGAGCCCGGACTCGGCCAGCGCCGCCTTGAAGCCGCGATAGCGTTTCTGCGCGCGGGCATCGGCGATGGAACTGGACCCCAGATAACCGATCCTGCGATAGCCGCGCGCCACGATCTCGGCCGCCATGGCGCGCCCCGCCGCTTCGTGGCTGATGCCCACCGCTGCCGCCACCGGCGCGCCGTCCACATCCATCACCTCGACAACCGGGACGCCCGCATTGCGCATCATCGCCCGCGCTGCATCCGTGTGTTCCAGACCCGCCACGATCAGCCCCGAGGGCCGCCATGACAGCATTTCGTAGATCACCTTTTCCTCGCGCGCGGGATCGTATTGCGAGGTGCCGACGACCGGCTGCAATTCCGTGCGGTCCAGCACTTCCCCGATGCCGTGCAGCACATCGGGGAACACCATGTTGGAGAGCGAGGGGATCACCACGCCCACGAGATTGACGCGGTTCGACGCCAGCGCCCCCGCGATCTTGTTGGGCACATAGCCGAGACTGCGCGCGGCCTCGAAGACCCGTTCCCGCGTCCGCTCCGAGACATCGCCACGGTTGCGCAGCACGCGGCTGACGGTCATTTCGCTGACGCCCGCCGCGTCCGCCACGTCTCTCAAGGTCATCTGGGGTTTGCCGTCGAAGGGGTTGCGTCCGCGCAATGGAGGCGTCCTTTGGTCATTTGCCGGATGATAGGCCCGCGAGCGTCCGTTCCGCAAGCGCTTGCGGCAGCGGCACATTTCCCGCAAAACAGGCGTGGACGGCCCCGTGGCTCAACTGGATAGAGCAATCCCCTCCTAAGGGATAGGTTGCAGGTTCAAGTCCTGCCGGGGTCACCATGTCACCAGAAGGGATGGTGTTTCGTCAGGGGCTTGCGACGGACGCAGCGGAAGCGCCTGTGTCAAACGGTCCGATTTCCGGAATTCAGATCACCGGCGGCGGGGCTGTCCGACACCAGGTGCAGCCGTGGCTGGCTTGTCGCGTCACTTCACGCCGGCGCGCAGGAAGGCCTGCACGAATTGCTTCTGGAACAGAAGAAACAAGATCAACAGGGGGGCTATGACGATCAGCGTGGCCGCCGAGATCACCGAGATGTTCACGCCGTTTTCCGGCGCGGCAAACAAGGACAGGCCCACGGTCAGGGGGCGCGTCGCTGCGGTGTTCGTGACGATCAGCGGCCACAGGAAATTGTTCCAGTGTGTCGAGATCGAGACCAGCGCATAGGCAAGGTAGGTCGGTCGCGCCGCCGGCACATAGACCCGCCACAGCACCCCCAGAAGCGAGCAGCCTTCGACGCGGGCGGCCTCGTCCAGCTCCTTCGGGACCGATTTCAAGGCCTGCCGCATCAGGAAGATGCCGAAGGCCGAGGCCATGTAGGGTGCGCCGATGCCCGCGATCGTGTCGAGCAGGCCGAGGGTCACGGCGACGCGGTAATTCTCGACAATCAGAACCTCGGGCAGGATGAAAAGCTGCATCAGCACGAGGATGAACACGGCATTGCGCCCGCGAAAGGCAACCTGCGCGAAGGCGTAGCCTGCCAGCGTCGTCAGGATGAACTGGCCGATCAGGATCGAGGTCACCAGCAGGAAGCTGTTGAACGCGTAGCGCAACCAGGGTGCGCCGGTCCACGCGGTTCGGAAGTTTTCCAGCGTCAAGGACGCGGTGATGTCGAAGCGCATCGCGTCGGTCGGGCTGTGGAACGCCGCCCAGATCGCGAACAGAAGCGGCGAGATCCACAAGATCGCCACCAAGATGGCCAGCGCCGATTCCAGGTTTCGCTGCACCGCGCTCATCGGTAATGCGTCCTGCGATCCAGCACGAGGAACTGGATCGCGGCCAGCGTGGCCAGCACCAGCAAGACAAGCACCGTCATCGCGGCGGCCGAGGGCGCATCGAAGAACGCAAAGGCGTTTTCCCAGATGTAGTAGAGGATCAGCTTGGACGCATCGTTCGGCCCGCCCTTGGTCAGGATGAACAGATGGTCGATGAGCTTGACGGAATTGATCATGGCGTTGACGAGGATGAAAAGCGTCGTCGGCATCAACAGCGGCAGGACCACGCGGCGGGTATAGGTCCAGCGGCTTGCGCCCTCGATATCGGCGGCTTCCTTCAGGTCGGGCGGGATGGTCTGAAGCGCGGCGAGGTAGAAGATCATGAAGAACCCGGACTCCTTCCAGATCGTGACCACGCAGACCGCCCAGAGCGCGGTGTCAGGCTGACCCAGCCAATTGACCGAAGGCGCGCCGAAAATCCCCCCGATCCGGTCAAGCACGCCGAAGCCGGGCGTGTAGAAATAGAGCCACAGGTTCGCCGCGGCGATCATCGGCAACATGGTGGGCGTGAAATACGCGGTGCGCACGAAACTGCGCGCGGGGATCTTCGCATTCGCCCAGAGCGCCATGACCAGTGCGAGGGCGATCGAGACCGGGATCGTGACGGCTGCATAGAACAGATTGTTGTGCACGGCGGTGAGGAAGGTCGGATCCGAGAAGAGATCGGTGTAGTTGCCCAGCGCCACGAATTCGGACGGGTTGCGTCGGGTGCCGCGCGAAAACAGGCTCGTCCAGACCGATGCCACCGACGGATAGAAGGCGAACGTCGTCATCATCGCCAGCGCAGGCGCCAAAAGGAGCCATCCGTGGATGGCACGACGGCGGCGGGCAAGCGTGAAGGGATCTGCGGCCACGGCGGGGACTTTCGCGGAACGGGGACAGGCGCCGGGGTCAACCCGGCGCCCGAAGGGGTGTTACTGGTAGTCGGCCAGCAGACGCTCGGCGGCGGCCTGCGCCTCGGCCAGCGCGTCGCCCGGGGCTTGCGTGCCGGTCAGCGCGGCCTGGATCGCGTTGTTGAGCCCCTCGCGGACGCGCGCCGTCTGGAAGGTCGAGAACTCGGCCACCGCGTATTCAAGCTGATCGCGGGCAACCAGCGCGGCAGGGAAATCCGCCGCATAGGCCTGAAGCGCCTCGGTCTCGTAGGCGGCGGGCGAGACGCCCATGTAGCCGGTGGCGATGGACCAGCGCGCGGCCTGATCGGGCTGGGTCATGAACCGGATCAGACGCACCGCAGCCTGACGCTCGGCGTCGGTGGCATTTTCGAACAGGTAGAAATTGCCGCCGCCGGTGGGCGACCCCGGGCGGACATTGCCGGGCAGCATGGCGACGCCGAAATCGAAGGTGGCGTCGTTGCGCACGGCGGTCAGGTTGCCGGTGGAGTGCCACATCATCGCCGTCTGCCCTTCGAGGAAGGCCTGGCGCAACGTGCCCCATTCGACGGTGCCCTCTGGCATGATGCCATGCTCGGTCGCAAGATCGCGCCAGAATTCCAGTGTCTCGACCACGGCCGCGTCGTCGAAATAGGTCGTCAGACCGTCATTCGACATCAGCTCCATGCCGTTCTGGATCGCCAGCGCCTGGAACATCCAGTAGGGGTAGCCGGTGGACGGGATCATCAGGCCCCAGCGGTCATCGGTGGTCAGCGCCTGACCCATCTCGACCAGTTCGTCCCAGCTGGTCGGCGGCGCTTCGGGGTCGAGGCCCGCCGCGCGGAACATGTCCTTGTTGTAGTAGGCGACGATGGTCGAGCGCTGGAACGGGATACCCCAGGTCTGGCCTTCGATACGGCCATTCGCCATCAGCGCAGGATAGAAGCTGTCGAGCCAGGCCTGGTCGTCCTCGCCTTCGATGATCACCTCGAAGGGCACGATCAGGCCCTGGTCGATCAGATCGTAGGCGTCGATCGAGAACAGGACGGCAAGCTGGGCCGGTTCGCCCGAGTTCAGCGCCGACAGCGCGCGGATGCGGGTGTCGTCGTAATTGCCGGAATAGATCGCGGTCACGTCGACATCGGGGTTCGCCGCCTCGAAATCCGCGACGATGCCGTCGACGACCTCGGTCAGCGGGCCGCCCACGGCGATCGGGTAATACATCGTCAGTTCGGTCTGGGCGAAGGCCGGATTGACAACCAGCGCGCTGGCGCCAAGCATCAGGCCTGCAGTGGTAGTGCGGAACATGGGGTATCCTCTTCGCTTCTGATGTGGGTGGGGTGCCTTTCGGCTATCGCGAGGCGGCGGTTTGGCGATTCCCGTCTCGCAATACTGCGGGGTCCTTTTCGGTCCGGGCGTCCTGCCCGTCGAAAAGGACCCGACATTCGGGTGGTAGCGTCAGGTCGATGGTCTGGCCGACCGCGTGGTGGGCCGGTCCGTCGAGGATCAGACCAAGGCCACGGGCCTGCGGGTGATCGAGAAACAACCGCGTATGCCCGCCGAGGAATTCGATGCCGGACACAATCGCCGTCAGGTCCGGGGCGATGCCTGCGCCGGACGCGCGGATATGTTCCAAACGGACGCCGATGCTCCCGCCGTCTGGCGACCCCAGCGCGGCCGCCTCGATCACCGCCATCGGCGGGTCGCCGACGAACTCGGCGGCGAAGACGTTGACCGGTCGCTCATAGAGAGCCTGCGGGGTGCCCGATTGCACGATGCGTCCGTCGCGCATCAAGATCACCACGTCCGACAGGCTCATCGCCTCGGACTGATCATGGGTGACGTAAACGACGGTCAGGCCCAGTCGCCGCTGCAGCGCCTTGATGTCGCGGCGCACGGAATGGCGCAGCTTGGCGTCAAGGTTCGACAACGGCTCGTCCATCAGGCACAACGGGTGGCGCGACACGACGGCGCGCGCCAGCGCGACGCGCTGCCGCTGCCCACCGGAAAGCTCCGAGGGTTTGCGCCGCTCGTAGCCTTCAAGGCCGACCATGGCCACCGCCTCGGCCAGTTGACGGGCGCGGTCGGCAGCGGGCACACGGCGCACCTTGAGGCCGAACTGGATATTCTCGGCCACCGAAAGATGCGGGAAGAGCGCGTAGGACTGGAACACCATCGAGAGCCCGCGCTTGGACGCGGGCGCATGGGTCACGTCACATCCGTCGATCAAGATCATGCCCGTCTCGGGCGTCTCGAGCCCTGCAAGCAGCCGCAGCAGGGTCGACTTCCCACAGCCCGACGGCCCCAGAACCGACACGAAGGCACCACGCGGCACCGACAGCGAAACGCCCGCGACACCGCCCTGCCCGCCCCATTGCCGGGTGACATCTTGGAACTCGACGAAGGGCGCCGCGCCGGTGTCCGGGCCCATGCCCATGCCCATGCTCATGCCGCGCACTCCTCGCGCGAGATGACGAGCGATCCGGGCAGTCCGGCGAGCATGGGATGATAGGCGGCCTCCGGCATTTCGTCGATCACGACCAGATCCGCGTCCGACAGGCTGCCCCCCACGGCTGCCGCCCGCCGCCCGAATTTCGACCGGTCGGCGATCAGGACGGATCGCCGCGCGTTCCGCCGCATCTGTTCCCGGGCCCGCACCTCGTTCTCCTGGAAATCGAGCAGGCTTCCATCCGGGTCGATGCCGCCAACGCCGTAGATGGCGAAGTCCGCCCGGTATTTCGCGAACAGCAGGCTCGCCTCCGTGTCGATGAAATCGAGGTCGGGCAGGCGCAACTCGCCGCCGGGAAGGATCAGGCGGTTGCCGGGCTGCGACGACAGCGCCAGCGCGGCATGCATGTTGTTGGTGATGACCGTCAGGCCGTCATGGCCGGCGAGCGCCTCGGCAACGAGGGTCAGCGTCGTGCCGATCGAGATGAAGACGGTCGCCCCGTCGGGCACAAGCGCGGCCACCGCACCGGCCATCGAGCGCTTGGCCTCGTAATTGAGGACCGCGCGCTGGCCATAGGGCATGTTGATCCGGTCACCGATGAACTCGGCCCCGCCATGCAGGCGGCGCAATCTCGATTCCTCGCATAGCTGGTTGATGTCGCGGCGGATCGTGTGCGGCGAGACGCGCAGCTCTTCGGACAGGGCCTCGACCGTGACGCGCCAGTCGCGTCGTGCCAGTTCGAGGATATGCGCGCGCCGATCCATGGAACTTGCCTCCTTCCGCTTCACCGATTCTCATTTGAGCAGGATTCGATGACAATTCTGCGAATAGCCTGCTCGAATGAGCGATTTCGGGCGGATGCGTGGCGTCTCTTGCCGTGATCTCAACGGGTTGGTGTGTCCCGACAGCGTGTGAGGTTGCGCCCGCGTCACCTTGGCATCGCGCGCGGCAAGGCACGGCAAGGCACGGCACGGCAAGGCACGGCACGGGTCAACGCCAAGGGGCGGGCTGTCGTCGCGCCTGCGGCTCCCTGCCCGTGGATGGACAACCAGAGATCTCGCGGTCGACCCAGATCAGGGCGCGCGCGCAAGGGCGACGACCGACGCTTTCAGAACCGCGAGAAAGCGTTCCAGGTCGCTTCGACTGATGCCGCTCATCTTGGCGCGGCTGGTGGATTGCTCGATGAAGGCGGCGACGCCTTCCGGCGTCTGGGTCCCCGGCGGCAGTTCGGCGCGCAGCATGTCGCACAGCACGGCCTGCTTGCGCCCGACCCCCCTGAGGGAGGCCGCGACCGAGGCGGGGCCCATGCCCGTCTCGAAATCCGCCGCGTCCGGCATCATCTGGCACAATTCATACATCGGCCAGACGGCAATCTCGAAATAGGCGTCGAGTTTCCCCGCCAGATCGGATCGTTTCGCGAAGGCCGCGTCCAGGTCACGCGCAAGGCGCGTTATCATGTGGTCGATTCCGGCTGCCATGACCCCGTCCTTGTCGCTGAACCGGTCATAGAGCGTCTGCCGCGACACGCCCACCGCGCGCGCGATATCGGCCATGGTCGTCCGCTTCATGCCGTAGCGGGCCACCACGGCCATTGTCGCGTCGAAGAAGGAAGCGTCGTCCAGATCCATGATCTTCTCTAATGGGAAGAGTTCGGGAAATTCAATCTTTACGACTTGACAATTATCGACGGTATGTAAAGTTGTCTGTCGACAGGGATCACCCAAGAGTTTTCGACATGCAGTTTACGGTCAATGGAACCCCCCGCACCGTAGAGGCCACGCCCGACACGCCGCTTCTGTGGGTCCTGCGCGATGCGCTTGGGCTCATGGGGACGAAGTATGGTTGCGGCATCGCGCAATGCGGTGCCTGCACGGTCCATATCGACGGGCTGGCGGCGCGCGCCTGCCAGGTGCCTGTCGGAACGCTGGAAGGCGCTGCCGTGCTGACCATCGAGGGGCTGGCCGAGGCGGGCACTCTGCATCCGGTGCAGGAGGCGTGGATCGAGACGCAGGTGGCCCAGTGCGGTTACTGCCAGTCCGGACAGATCATGCAGGCGGCCTCGCTGCTGGCAGGCGATCCGAACCCGACGGACGAGACCATCGACGCGGTGATGTCCGGCAATCTTTGCCGCTGTGGCACCTATCCGCGCATCCGGGCGGCCATCCGCCTTGCGCAAGCCAAGATGGGAGCCTGATCCATGAGCACGCTTGGCACCGTGACCCGCCGCGCATTCCTTGTGGGCACCGCCGTTGTGGGCGGGGCCGCCATCTTCGGCACCTATGCCGTGGCACGGCCCCATGCGAACCCGCTGGCCGACGGCCTGCCTGACGGCGCCGTGGCCTTCAACCCGTGGATCAAGATCGACGGCGAGACGATCACCCTGATCACCTCCCATGCCGATATCGGGCAGGGTGCCACGCACATGCAGGCGATCCTGATGGCGGAAGAGCTCGACCTCGACCTCGACCAGTTCGAGACCGAAGCAGGCCGGCCCGCTGCCGCCTACTACAACACGGCTTTCGCCGACGAGGCGGCCCAAGTCTTCTCGGCACTGACGCCGCTGCCCGCGACAATCCTGCATGCCATGCTTTCGCCGGTGACGAAGCTGATCGGCATCCAGGGCACTGGCGGCTCGACCTCCACGCCAGACAGCTGGATCAAGCTGCGGGCCGCCGCCGCCTCGGCCCGCGAAACGCTGAAGCTTGCCGCAGCGCGGGTGTATGGCGTGGATGCGGCCGACCTGACGACCGAAAGCGGTGCCGTTGTGCTGCCAAGTGGCGAACGGATCCGCTATCAGGACCTTGCCGCCGCCGCTGCCGACATCCGGCCGGTGCAGACCGTCACGCTGCGAACGCCGGAGCAGTGGCGCTATATCGGCCGCCCGTCGGAACGCATCGACATGGTGGCGAAGTCAACCGGCGCGCAGGTCTATGGCATCGACATGGTCGCCGAGGGCATGGTTCACGCGACGCCCGTCACCAATCCCCGCCGCGGCCCAATGCTGGGCTACGACGCGACAGAGGCGCTCGCCATCCCCGGTGTCCGCGATGTGGTCGAAATCACGGGTGGCGTCGCGGTGATCGCCGACGATACATGGTCTGCCTTCAAGGGCGCCCGCGCGCTGCAGTTCGAATGGGGTCCGGCCCCTTATCACGCCGAGCAAGCCGACCACTGGGCCGAAGCGGAGGCGTCGTTCACCCCAGAGCGGCTTCAGGCGACGTGGCGCAATGACGGCGATCTCGACCTGGACCTTGATGGCACTGTCGTCGAGGCGACCTACAGGGCACCTTACATTGCGCACCAGCCGCTAGAGCCGCTCAACGCATTGGTCACCGTGACGGATGGCGGCATCGACATCGTCGCGGGCCACCAGATGCCAACCAACGTAGGCGGGATCGCAGCAGCCGTGACGGGGCACGATCCCGAGCAGGTCACGTTCCACAACTGCCACTCGGGCGGGTCCTTCGGCCACAGGCTCGAATTCGAGAACATCAAGCGGGCCGTGGAGACAGCAAACCTGATGCGCGGCACGCCGGTGAAACTGACCTTCACGCGCGAAGAGGACTTCCAGCAGGATTTCGGCCGCCATCTTGCCGTCGCGCGCGCCCGCGGTGCGGTCGGCGACGGCCGCGTGACGGCCATCGACATGGAAATCGCCGCGGCCTCGGTCCTGACCGAGCAGGGCCAGAGGTCGGGCCTTCCGCCCACCGGCCCGGACAGCCAGATCGTGGCCGGGGTCTTTGACGCGCCCTATGGCAATATCGGCAATTTCCGGGTGCGGGGCTACGCCGTGCCCAACCTTGCGCCGACCTCCAGCTGGCGGTCGGTGGGCGCGTCCTATGGTGGGTTTCTCATCGAGACCTTCGTGGACGAACTGATCCACGCGGCAGGCGCGGACCCGGTCCGGGAACGGCTGCGGATGATCGACGATCCGGTCTCGCGCGCGGTGCTGGAATCCTGTGCCGAGATGGCGGGCTGGACCGGCCCGGATCGCGGCAATGGCCGCTTTGCCGGGGTGGCCCTTGTGCGCAGCTTCGGCGTGCCGGTGGCGGAGATCGTCGAACTGGAGATGACCGCCCGCGGGATCAGGCTGCACGATGTCTGGGTGGTGGCCGATCCGGGCACCGTGGTGGACCCGGTCAATATCGAGAACCAGATCCAGGGCGGGGTGGTCTGGGGACTTGGCCATGCGATGAACTCGGAGCTCACCTACCGCGACGGGAGGGCCGAACAGACCAATTACCACGCCGCCGAGGGCATGCGGCTGTATCACTGCCCCGCGATCCATGTTCGCACGCTGGAAACCAACCCGCACATACGCGGCATTGGCGAACCTCCTGTCCCGCCTGCGTTCCCGGCCCTTGGCAATGCCATCTTCGCGGCCACCGGCCAGCGCCTGCGCGAAACGCCCTTCAACAAGTTCGTCGATTTCGTTTGAGGCGGAGAAAGGAAGCCATGAGACATCATTCCGCCCGTGCCGGTGCCGGTGCCGGTGCCGCCCTTCTGATCGCGGCACTGCCGATGCTTGCGCATGGCGAAGGTGAAAGCGTCATCATTCAGCCACCAGATACCGCCACCCGCGAAGACGGACTCGCCGCATTCGACCGCATTTTCGAAGTGACCTCTCACCCCCGGTGCAGCAACTGCCATGTCGGTGCCGACAATATCCCGATGTGGTCGGGTCCGACCTATGGCGAGGCACGATCTCACGGGATGAACATCAACGCAGGCGAAAGCCGGATCGGGGCGGAAACTCTGCCCTGTTCGACCTGCCATGCCTACAACGACCAGGCGGGCGGCAACGACATCGCCCATGCCGCGCCGCAAGTCGCGATGACCTGGCAACTGCCACCCGTGGAGGCCGCATGGTTCGGACAGACCGCTACCTATGTCTGCGACCAGTTGCGCGACCCGGACCGGAACGGCGGGCGCGACATGCTGGAACTGGCAGAGCATCTGGGACACGACGTCATCCTGCATTGGGCCTGGACCCCGGGCGGCGGACGGGAACCGGCTCCCTACAGCCTTCAGGACCATGTCGACGACCTTCTGATCTGGGGCGTGGCGGGAATGCCCTGTCCGGAGGACGACTGACATGAAAATCGCAGGCTACGCCCTTCTGCTCGACGCAGCGCTTCAGGTGGCGGCAGTCGCTGCGGCCGGGTTTCCGGGCGGCACGCTGCCTTTGCTGATCGCCGCCGCGATCTACGTGCTGCTGTCCGCCGGATTGGCCCGCGGCATGATGTGGGTCGCCTGGCTCGCCTTCATCGTCGTGATCGTCGGAAGTGCCGCCACGATCTCCGGCCTTTTCGCCCCGTCGCCGATGCCCGATTGGGCCTTGTGGGGGGGGCTGGCGGCGAATGTCGCCGCTTTGGTACTTCTGTTCGGCGCCATCTGGAGCGGTCCGAAGTCCGGGTCCGTGCAGTAACGATCACCAACAGGAAAAGACGTCGTCCCGATGTCCTGGGAGGATCGACTGGCGGCTGCGCAACAGCACTTTCACGCCACGGCTGCGGGTGTATTCACGCCGCTTCGCCACTCATGCCCGAAATCGCCTGGATCAGGCTGTCCTCGGTCACTTCGGCGGCGCTGAACTCCCGCACGATCCGGCCGTGATGCATTGCCACGATCCGGTCGGAGACATGCAGCATCTCGGGCATCTCCGACGAGATCACGATCACGGCGTAGCCTTGTTTCGCGAGGTCGCGCAACAGATTGTGGATTTCGGCCTTGCTGCCGACGTCGATGCCGCGCGTGGGTTCGTCGACGATAAGAACCTCGGGCTTCATCGACAGCCATTTTCCGATCACGATCTTCTGCTGGTTGCCGCCCGACAGGTTGCCGACGACGGTGCGCCAGCTTGGCGCCTTGATCTCCAGACGGTCACGGTAGTGATCGTAGATCTTGGCCTCGGCCCCGTCTGCCACGAAGGGACCGGTGGAAAGGTCACCGACCTGCGGCAATGTCATGTTGGCGCGACAGTTCATGCCCAGGATCAGCCCCTGTTCCTTGCGGCTTTCCGGCACCAGAGAAATGCCATTGGCGATCGCGTCGATGGGCGACGTGACAGTGACCTCCTTGCCCTTCAGGATGATCCGCCCCGCGGTCGGCTTGCGCAGGCCGAACAGTGTCTCGGCGATCTCGGTCCGGCCGGCACCGACGAGGCCGTAGAAGCCCAGAACCTCGCCCTGTCGCACTTCAAAGGTCGCGTCCTGGAACAACGTCCCGCAGCTCAACCCCTCGACCCGCAAGGCAACCTCGCCGGTTTCGACATGCGCGAAATTTCGCGTCAGGTCGAGCGAGCGGCCGATCATCATCTGCGTGACCTCGTCCTCGTTTGTCGCGGCAGTGTCGAGCGTGCCGCGATAGGAGCCATCGCGCAACACGGAGATGCGGTCGGTGATCTTGAATATCTCTTCCATCCGATGGGAGATGTAGATGATGCCGACGCCCTGCGCCTTGAGATTGGCGATCACGTCGAACAGCACGACCTTTTCGCTGTCGGTCAGCGATGCGGTGGGCTCGTCGAAGATCACCGCCTTGGCCGCGACCGTCAGTGACCGCGCAATCTCGACCATCTGCTGGTTGGCGATGGACAGATCGCCCACGATGGTGCGCGCGTTGAACTTGACCTTGAGCTTGGCGAGGATCTCGTCCGTGCGGGCATAGAGCGTGGCCCAGTCGACACGTCCGAACCCCTTGGTGGGCAATTCGCCGAGATAGACGTTCTCCGCCACCGAAAGCTCCTCGGCAAGGCTCAGTTCCTGGTGGATGAACATCACGCCTTGCGCCTTGGCCTCCAACGGTCCTTTCAGCACCGTCTCGCGCTCCTCGATGAAGATGCGGCCCTCGTCCGGTTGATGAATACCGCCAAGCACCTTCATCAGCGTGGATTTTCCGGCCCCGTTCTCGCCCATCAGGGCGTGGACCTCGCCGGGCATGACGGTGAAGCTGACGCCATCGAGCGCGCGGACGCCTGGAAAGGTCTTGACGATGCCATCGAGGCGCAACGCCGGTGTCTGTTCGGTCATACTCTCAACTCCCCTGCGCCCTTGCGGTTCAACTGTCGATCCAGAAGCAGCACGACGATCAGGATCGTGCCGATGACAAGGTTCACGGTCTCGCTCTGGGCACCGATATGACCCAACCCCTTGCGCAGCAACTGGATCGCGATGACCCCGCCCAGCGTGCCGAGGATCGTGCCGGACCCGCCGCTGAGCTTGGTTCCGCCAAGAACGACGGCGGTGATGGCCCAAAGCTCGAACAGCATCCCGTCATTGGGATTGACCGAGCCGGACCCGGAATAGAACACCACCGCCGACAATGCGGCAAGGCCGCCGATCAAGACGAAGTTGATCACCATGTGCGGCCCCACGCGAATGCCGGCATTGACCGCCGCCTCGCGGTTATCGCCGATGGCATAGGCGTTGCGGCCATGGACCGTGCGCGTCATCACCAGCCAGACGATCGCCACCACGGCCAGAAAAACGATGGCCGGGGTCTGCAACCCAAGGATGCTGGCCTCGGCCAGATCGACCATGGTCCAGTTGAGGTGAAAGGTCGGGTTCTCGCCGTTATACATGAAGACCAGCCCGCGATAACCAAGCATGGCACCGAGCGTCACGATGAAGGCGTCGACCCCTGTCTTCCAGACGATCAGGCCATTGATCAGGCCCAGCACGCATCCGGTCAGCAGGGCGAGGCCCCAGGCCAGCGGGATCGCGCCATCGCCCATTGCCGCCATGAAGGGCCAGTTCATGGCATCGAGCATCACGATCCCGGCCAGCGCGTAGGTCGCCCCCACCGACAGGTCGATGTTGCCGTTGATCATGATCACCGTCATGCCCACCGCGATTATCCCGATCGGCGCCGACTGCTTGAGCAGGAGCAGCATGTTGTTGAGATCCATGAACGCGCTGTTCGAGAGCGAAAAGATGTCTCCCGCGACGGAGAAGAAGATCAACTCCATCACGATGAACGCCCAGATCGCGCCGTGCTTGAACAAGGTCTTGAGGCGGTCGGATTCCATGATGCCCTCCCTCAGGCGATTGCTGACCAGAGCTTGCCGCGCTTGGCTGCGATATCGAGCCAAACGGCCAGGATGATGATGATCCAGGTCACGACGTATTGGACGTAGAACTGCAGCCCCGCGAGCAGCAGGCCGTTCTGAATGAAACCCAGGATCAACACGCCTATCACCGTCTTGAAGATCGTGCCCGACCCGCCCAGCAGCGACGCGCCCCCCAGGATCACGGCGGCCAGAACTTCAAGCTCCATGCCTTGACCCACGGTGTTTTGTGCTCCCATCGTGCGGCTGGCCTGAATCAGACCCGCAATTGCCACGCACAAGGCAGAGATGATGTAGGTCATGAACACCACCCGTGCCCGCGGGATGCCCGAAAACGTCGCCGCCGTTCCGTTGCCGCCCACGGCATAGACCTTGCGACCGAAGGGCGTTCTGGCCAGCAAGATGCCGAGCACCGCCGCGAGCCCCGCGAAGATCAGCACAGGGATCGGGATGCCCAGCGCCGAGCCGCGTCCGAAAACGCCGAACCAGGTCGCGGTCTGGTTGGCAATGTCCATGTTCTGCCCGCCCGAATAGGTCAGCGTCAGGCCATGGATCGCCGACAGCATGCCAAGCGTCACGATCAGCGAATTGAGCCTGAGATAGCCGATCAGGAAACCATTGATAGCCCCCAGCGTCAGTGTCATCGCGAACATGGCCGGGATCGCAAGTGCCGGTCCGAAGGCCGGGTTCTCGTGCAGATCGAGGACCACGATAGCCGAGAAGGACAACATCGACCCGACCGAAAGGTCGAGATTGCCGCCGATCACCACGAAGGTGACACCCAGCGCCATGACCCCCAGAATGGCCGAGGATCGGACCACGCCGAACAGGTTGCCGGGGTCGATGAATCGCGGGTTCCACAAGGCGAACCCGACCATGAACACGACGAACGCGATCAGGATGCCCTGACGCGCGAGCGTGCCGCCCAAGGATTTCAAAGCCGCATCGGCCATGTTTCGTCCTCCCTTGCCAAGTGCAAGCATTGCACCTCGCCTGCCCTTTTTCCGGTCGTCCTGCGCCGCCTCCTCCGCGACGCCGGTCGCCTCAGACCAATGTCATGCCACCGTCGATCATCACGATCTGACCGGTCATGTAGTCGCTCGCCCGTGAGGCGAGGAATGTCGTCGTGCCGGTCACGTCCGAGGGCCGCGCCACACGGCCGCGCAGGATGTCGGCGGAAAACTCTTCCATCGCCTGTCCGGGGCGATCGGACGCGCCGATCTGCATCAGATCACGGTCGACCTGGTCCCACATTTCGGTAGCGACGACGCCGGGCGCGAAGCCTGTGACGGTGATGTCATGGCGTGCGAGGTCGCGTGCGGCCGACTGGGTCAGGCTGACCACCGCCCATTTCGAGGCGCAATAAGGGGCCACGTTGTCGAACCCCTGCCGCGATGCGATCGAGGCGGTGTTGACGATCTTGCCCCCTCCGCCTTGCGCGATCATCTGGCGCGCGGCCTCCTGAATGCCGATCATGCAGCCCAAGCCATTGATATCCATGATATGGTGCCAGTTCTCCTCGGTCACGTCGAGAAAGCTCATCGGCTTGTTCACACCCGCGTTGTTGAACATCACGTCGAGCCGCCCGAAGGCCTCGACCGTTCTCGCGATCATCTCCCGCACCTGCAAACGGTCGCGGACATCGACGCTTGCCGAGATCGCGGCATCGCCGTGCCGATCGGGTCGCGCGCGGTTCGCCTCCGCCACCTCGGCGACCTGCGCGGCGTTCAGGTCAGCAAAGCACACCTTCGCCCCGCCATCCAGAAGCGCCTCGCCGATCGCGCGCCCGATACCGCGGGCGGCCCCCGTGACGATGCACACGCGATCTTCCACTCCCTGGAGTTCGGCCACGGCATGTTCCTTTTACGGTAATGTGCTTGTTTGCCGGAATGGCGGGGCCAGCCGAAACCGGCCGCCCCCGCCCTCGGAGAGAAAGATCAGAACACCGGGCGGGTGAATTCGCCCATGTTGTCTTGCGTAATTTTTGGCGTGTCGAAGTAGTTGAGGAACGGCACCTCCTCGCCAGCCAGGAGGTCGAGCGCGGTCTGCAACGCAGCCTCGGCGTCATCGACCGGCGACTGGTAGATCGAACCCCAGTATTCGCCCCGCTCCATCGCGTCATAGCCAACCGCGAAGTTGGTTGCGCCAACGAAGACAATGCCTTCGGCACGGCCAGCGGCAAGTGCGGCGTTCAACGCGCCCGCCCCCATGTTGTCATCGCCGGAATAAACGCCGTCGATGTCGTCATACTGCACCAGGAAAGCCTCCATGACGCGCTGCGCATCCTCGCGGTTCCAGTTGCCCGGCTGGCTTTCGACGAGGGTGACGTTCGGGCAGACCTCGGGCAGACGCTCCTGGAAGCCCTCGGACCGCTCGATGGCGGTGGTGTAGCCGGGCTGGCCCGTGATCTCGACGATCTGCGCCTCGTTCTCGATGCCAAGTTCCTCGAAGCGCGAGCACATGATCTCGGCGGCACGGCGACCTTGGGTAACGTTGTCGGGCCCCGAGAAGGCCGACACGAAATCAAAGCCTTCCTCGGCGATGTTCGAATTGGTGATGACCACCGGGATACCAGCCTGGAACGCTTCGCGCACGGCCGGGATGACGGCCTGACCGTTGGTTGGCCAGATGATCATCGCATCCACATCCTGCTGGACGAGGTCCTGGATTTGCGCGAGCTGGCGGGCCACGTCACCGCCGGCGTCAAGCACCACGACGCGGACGTCGGGGTTGGCCTCGGCCGCAGCGATGAAAGCTTGCTCGTAAGTGGTCTGGTAGCTGTCCACGCCAACGTTGTTCTGCGTGATGCCGATGGTGATAGATTGTGCGGCCGCACCGGTGGCAAACATCGCGGTGCCGCAGGCAAGCGCGATCTTGGTCGTTCTCATCATGTCGTTTCCTCCCTTGAGATGGTGGATCGTCACGGCCCCTCCAGGCCCGGGGAATCACCCGTTGCAATCCTCGGTACAGGAAACCGGGTTTTCCAACGCGCTGATCTACCATTTTTATCCATAATGGATGTATTAGGGTCCAAAATGGATGGCTTTGGCCTATCGAACGGATATCAATCTGAACAATGACAGGGAGGACCGCCAATGACCCACCCCCCACGACGCGGGGCCACGCGCCAACAGCAGGACATGATGCTCGAGCACGCTGCACAGAATATCCGATCTGGACGTAATTCGGCGCGGCCCGCCACGACGCGGCCCGCGGCCGAGCTTGAACGCGTCGTCGGGTTCCTGACCGATGTCTGCACCGAGATCGACGCCGCGCTGGACCCGAACACGCCCAATCCGCATCTCAACATGATCCTGCACCTCTTGCATGGGCATCTGGAAGGCCGACAGGTCTCCGCGTCGTCTATGGTGTCGGCCTCTGGCGTGCCCTACGCGACCGCGATGCGCAAGCTGGCCGATATCCAGTCAGCGGGCCTTGTGGAACAGCGGCCACGCACACGCACCGGCAAAAGCTTCTCGCTGCATCCCAGCCAGCCGCTTCTGGACCGATTCGCGCAGATCGCCGATCGCATCGACCGGATCGCATGCGAAACCTTCGGCGCCACGCCCGGCACGGCAGAGGCGCAGGATTACTTCTTCGGTGGTTCCTACGTGCAGGGGGCGACGGCTATCGCCCCGCCCACGGTCCTGCCGCACCCCCTGAAACTGGCTGGCGGGCTCCGCATTCTTGTCCATGGCGATCCCACCTTCATGGTGATGGAAAACCTCAAACGGCAGTTCGAACAGATTGTGGGCACCGGCATCCATCAGCGCGCCTTTTCAATCGACCGCCTGCGCGAAGAGGCGCTGCGCAACGCCGCCCGGAAAAAGAGCAGCTACGATCTGATCGCCGTGGATCTGCCCTGGATCGGAGAATTCGCCGCAGGCGACATGATCCACAAGCTCGACGACGTGATGGATGTCGGGCGGCTGGACCCATCGGATTTCCACACTGCCGGCTGGCGCGGCACCCACTGGAACGGCGCGCCCTATGGCGTGCCCAGCCAGACCACGCCCGAACTGATGTTCTGCCGCCGCGACTGGTTCGCGCAAGACGGCCTGGACCTGCCAGCGACCACAGATGCCGTTCTTGCGGCGGCGCGTCACTTCCACGATCCGCGCAATGGCCGCTACGGGGTGGCATGGAACGCGGCGCGCGGCACGGCGCTGGGGCACACGTTCATGATGACCTGCGCGGCCTTCGGCCAGCCGATCATCGACCTGCAGCCCGTCGCCGGCGGGTTCGACACCGATCTGCTGGCTCGTGGCGGCCACCGCCCGATGTTCGACACCGACCGCGCCCAGGCGGCAGCCGATTACCTGATGCAACTGCTGCAGCACTCTCCGCCCGATATCCTGTCGATGTCGTGGTACGAGCGGGTCCGGCCCTATGCTGCGGGCAAGGTGGCGATGGCCTATGGCTACACCCTTCTGGCCCCGTATTTCGAGCTGGACCCCACCTGTCCCGCGCATGACAACACCGCCTACCTGCCCCATCCCCACGGTCCCGAAGGTGTGCCGATCGCACCGGTGGGAGGCTACGCGCTGTGCATTCCGGCGAACATCGCCGAAGAACGCCTGGACGATGCAATCGAGGCGCTGATCACCTTCACCTCGCCCGCCGCGCAAAAGCTCTATGCCCAGAACGGCAGCCGAACGGTGCCGCGCTACTCGGTCGGCGCCGACCCTGAGCTGCGCCGCCTGTCACCCGTCTTCGAGACTGTGGACCAGATGTCATGGCGCGACGAATTGCAGTTCTGGCCGCGGCCACCGATCCCGAAAATCTCCGACATCATTCATGTCTGCGGTCACGAACTGCACGACATGCTCCGGGGCATCGTCACGCCGAAACAGGCGCTCGCCCGTGTGCAGGCGCGCGCCGAGGAGATCTTGCATACACCCGTCCATTAGGGAGGAACACATGGACCCCAATCGCCTGAAGGGAAAGAACATACTGATCACCGGTGCCGCGCGCGGCATGGGTGCCGCAAACGCCGAGGCCTTTGCGGCGCAGGGCGCCAATGTGTGCCTTGGCGATCTCGACCTGAACACCGCGCAGGAAGTGGCGGACCGCATCAACGGTGCGGGCAACGGTCAGGCGATCGCGGTCCGGATGGATGTGACCAAGCGCGCGGACAATGCCGGCGCCGTCGCGGCCACCGTCGAGGCCTTTGGTTCGATCAATGTGGGTCTGTTCAACGCCGGCCTGAACAAGCCCCGGTTCTTCATGGATATCGATGAAGACAACTGGGACATGATCATGAACGTCAACACAAAGGCGATGTGGCTGGGCATGCAGGAAACTGCGCGCCAGATGATCGCGCAAGGCAAACAGGACGCGCCTTACAAGCTCATCAACGTGGGCTCCATCGCGTCGCGCAAGCCGCTGATCGATGTGACCGTCTACTGCACGTCCAAATACGGCTGCCTGGCGCTGACCCATTGCGGCGCGCTGGGGTTGGCCGAGCATAACATCACCGTCAACGGCTACGCGCCGGGTGTTGTGGTGACGCCGCTGTGGGAACAACTCGACAAGGATCTGGTGGATATCGGCTTCAAGGACCGCGAGGGTCAGGCCTATGAAGACATCGTGCGCGATGCGCTGCAGATCAAGCGCGTGTCCTATCCCGACGACATCACCGGCACGGCCTCGTTCCTCGCCAGCCCCGACAGCGATTACATGACCGGCCAGATGATCCACATCGATGGCGGCTGGTGCATTCAGTAACCGCCTCGGAATTCCGCCCAACACCACCTGACCAAACGGGCCATCCGCCCGGAGGAGACCACCATGTCACGCGCCCTTATGCCCAATCTGCTGACACCGCAGGATCTTGAACCGAATTGGCGATGGGAAGGCCGCCTGCCTGCCTGGGGCCACACCTCGGTCGATTTCGAACGCCGGATCGACCACGACAGGCTGCGCCGCTACCGGCTGGCACGGACCCGTCAGGCGCTTCAGGCATCCCAGGCGGGCACGCTGCTGCTGTTCGACGTGAACAACATCCGCTACGTGTCAGCCACCAAGATCGGCGAGTGGGAGCGGGACAAGATGTGCCGGTTCTGCCTGCTGACGGGCGACGATGCGCCCTATGTCTGGGATTTCGGATCGGCTGCGATGCACCACAAGAAGTTCTCGGACTGGCTGGTGCCGGACCATTGTCGCGCTGGCGTGGTCGGCATGCGCGGCACGATCCCGCCCGAATTCGGACTGATGCAGAAATACGCCAAGGAAATCGCCGGTCTGATCCGGGAGGCAGGCATGGGCGACATGCCGGTGGGGCTCGACTATGCCGAAACCTCGATGTTCCACGCGCTGCAGGCCGAGGGGCTGAATGTCGTCGATGGCCAGCAGATCATGCTGGCGGCGCGCGAGATCAAGAATTGGGACGAAATCCAGCTTCTGACCCAGGCCGCGGCCATGGTCGACGGCGTCTACCACATGATCTACGAGGAGCTGAAACCGGGTATCCGCGAGAACGACATCGTCGCGCTGTCCAACAAGATGCTCTACGAGATGGGCTCGGACGACGTGGAGGCGATCAACGCCATCTCGGGCGAACGCTGCAACCCGCATCCGCACAACTTCACCGACCGCTATTTCCGCCCCGGCGACCAGGCCTTCTTCGACATCCTGCAATCCTATCAGGGCTACCGGACCTGCTACTACCGCACCTTCAACATCGGCCGCGCCACGCCGGCGCAAAACGATGCCTATGTGAAGGCGCGCGAATGGATCGACGCGTCCATCGAGATGATCAAGCCCGGCGTTTCCACCGACAAGGTCGCCGCCGTCTGGCCCAAGGCCGAAGAGTTCGGATTTCCCAACGAGGACGCGGCCTTCGGTCTGCAATTCGGCCACGGGCTTGGCCTCGCGCTCCACGAACGTCCGATCATCAGCCGCGCGGTGTCGCTGGAGCATCCGATGGAAATCCAGACCGGCATGGTCTTCGCACTGGAAACCTACTGCCCGGCGGCCGACGGATATTCCGCCGCACGGATCGAGGAGGAGGTCGTGGTGACCGAAACCGGGGTCGAGGTGATCAGCCTGTTCCCGGCCGAGGATCTGCCGATCGCGAACCGTTACTAAAATGTCGGCCGGGGTTATCACGCTTATCACGCGTGATAACCCCACCCAAGCACATGAAATCCCTACAAAAACAGGATTTCGTTAATCAAATCGAAAGGTTCTGCGCAGGCCCGGCACCGGGACTGCGCGATGGCGAGACGCCAGGGAACCGGCAGGGAGGACACCATGGCCAAAGCCGCGACGAAGAAGAAATCCAACACCGAGGATTATCTGCGCATGTACCGCCAGATGGTCCGCATCCGCACCTTCGAGGACAACGCCAACCAGCTTTACCTGTCGGCAAAGATGCCCGGCCTGACCCACATGTATTCCGGCGAAGAAGCCGTCGCCGTGGGTATCTGCGAGGCGCTCACCGATGACGACCGCATCACCTCCACCCACCGGGGGCATGGCCATTGCGTCGCCAAGGGGGCGGAGTTCAAGGCGATGTTCTGCGAACTTCTCGGCAAGGAAGAAGGCTATTGCCGGGGCAAGGGCGGGTCGATGCACATCGCCGACCAGAGCCACGGAAACCTTGGGGCGAACGCCATTGTCGGCGGCTCCATGGGGATCGCCACCGGATCGGCGCTGCGGGCGAAATTGCTCGGGCAGGATGACGTGACCGTCTGCTTCTTCGGCGATGGCGCGACCGCGCAGGGCCTGTGGTACGAGGTGATGAACATGGCGGCGCTGTGGCACCTGCCGATCATCTATGCCTGCGAGAACAACGGTTACTCGGAATACACGAAAACCGAGGAGATCGCCGCCGGTTCGATCACCGCGCGGGCCGAAGCCTTCGGGATCGAGGCGCATCAGGTCGATGGGCAGGATGTGCTGGCGGTCAACGAGTTGACGCAAAAGCTGGTGGCGCGCGCCCGCAAGGGCGAAGGGCCGTTCTTCATGGAACTGATGACCTATCGCTACCATGGCCACCATGTCGGCGACATCAACCGTGAATATTACCGCACCAAGGACGAGGAAAAGGACTGGAAGGACAACCGCGATCCGATCATCCGCTTTCGCGGTTACCTCGTCAGCGAGGGGATCGCCACCGAGGACGAGATCGAGGCGATGAACGCCGAGATCGAGAAGGATGCGCGCGAGGCCGTCGCCTACGCCGAGGCGGCCGCCTATCCCGACGCGTCCGAAGTCGACATGCATGTTTACGCAGCCTGAGGAGAGCACCCGATGAGAGAGATCACCCTGTCCCAGGCCGTGAACGAGGCCATCGCCGAGGAAATGCGCCGCGACCCGACCGTGTTCCTGATGGGCGAGGACGTGGCCGAAGCCGGCACGCCGTTCAAGGTGTTGTCGGGTCTTGTAGAAGAATTCGGCACCGCCCGCGTGATCGACACACCGATTTCCGAACCCGGCTTCGTCGGCCTTGCCGTGGGCGCCGCGATGACCGGCGCGCGGCCGATCGTGGACCTGATGTTCGGGGATTTCATCTATCTGGTGATGGATCAGTTGTGCAATCAGGCCGCCAAGCAGCATTACATGTCGGGCGGCAAGCTGTCCGTGCCGATGGTGTTGCGCACCAACATGGGCGCGACGCGGCGGTCGGCGGCGCAGCATTCGCAATCGTTGCAGGCACTTGTGGCCCATATTCCGGGGCTGAAGGTGGCGATGCCCTCTTCGGCCTACGAGGCGAAGGGCCTGATGAAGACGGCCATCCGCGACAACAACCCGGTCGTCATCTTCGAAGACAAGCTGATGTATCAGGACAAGGCAGAGGTGCCGGAGGAGGAATTCCTGATCCCCTTCGGCGTGGCCAATGTGAAACGAGAAGGGCGCGACATCACGCTGATCGCCACGTCGAGCATGGTGCAGGTGGCGGAGAAGGCGGCGGCCATTCTTGCACAAGAAGGTATCGAGGCGGAAGTCATCGACCCGCGCACCATCGTGCCGCTGGACGAGACGACGCTGATCGAGAGCGTGAAGAAGACCAGCCGCGCCATCGTCATCGACGAGGGGCATCAGAGCTATGGCGTGACCTCCGAGATCGCCTCGCGTCTCAATGAAAAGGCGTTCTATTACCTCGACGCGCCGGTGACACGGATGGGCGCGATGGACGTGCCGGTGCCCTTCAGCCCCGCGCTGGAGGATCTGACCGTGCCGACGCCCGAGGGCGTGGTGGACATGGCCCGCAAGCTCTGCGCGGGGGAGATCGTTCATGCCGCATGATAGAACCTCCGGTTCCGGGCCGCATGATAGAACCTCCGGTTCCGGGCCGCATGACGTGACGATGCCGCAACTGGGCATGGCGCAGGATGCGGGCAAGATCGTGTCCTGGCTGAAGGCACCGGGCGACGCCGTGGCCAAGGGCGACGCCCTGCTGGAGGTGGAGACCGACAAGGCCGTGATGGAGGTGGAGGCGCAGGCCGGTGGTTATCTTACCCACGTCACCGCCGCCGAGGGCGACGATGTGCCGGTGGGGCAGGTCATCGCGCGCATTTCCGACAGCGCCGAGGGGGATGGTCCCGCGCCCGCGAAACCCGCGCCCGACACCGACACCGGGTCCGGGTCCGACACCGGGTCCGAACCCGCGCTGCCGAAGGGCCACGAGATCACCATGCCGCAGCTTGGGATGGCGCAGGATACCGGGTTGCTGGTGAGCTGGCTCAAGGCGCCCGGCGACAAGGTCTCGGCGGACGAGGTGCTGTTCGAGGTGGAGACCGACAAGAGCACGATGGAGGTCGCGGCGGGTCGCGACGGCTGGCTTGCCGCGACGCTGGCGCAGGCGGGCGAGGAGGTGCCGGTAGGCCACCCCGTCGCGATCCTGACGGCGGAGAAGCCGGATGCCCCGGTGGCCCGCTCGGTGAAGGACGCAAACGCCCCGGCGACGGCTTCGCCGACACCAGAGCCCGAGCCGAAGCCCGATCCCAAGACCGAACCGAAGCCCGCGCCAACCGCCCCGGCCAGAGCCGCGCCATCCGCCGCAAAGGCACAAGCCGGCGGCCGCATCCTCGCCTCGCCCAAGGCGCGCAGGCTGGCGCTGGAACAGGGCCTCGACCTTGCGCGGCTGGCCGAGGCAGGGCACCCGCAGCCCTACCATGTCGCCGATCTGGACACCCTGCGCGCCCTGCCGGGTGCCGCGCCGGGGCGCACGGGCGTTGCGAGCCAGCGCCGTCTCACCGCACACTGCACCGCCGAAGGTCTGCAGGCGCTGCTGGGCTGGGCATCGGACGACAGCGGCCTGGGCGATCCCGCCGCGATCCTGGCCGGGCTGGCGGGGGCAAGCCTGGGCGCCGACGCGCCGGTCGATGTCGGCGTCGAACGCTTCGGGCAGGTGCAGGCCTTCACCGTGCCGCCGGGCCGGGCGCTGTCGGCGGTCTGCCCCTCCGACGGCACGCCCGCGCTGGTGCTGCGCGACCTGCGCGGCACGCCTCTGGTCAGCGTCGCGATGGGGGCCGAGGACGTGCCGGTGCTGACCCTCACCGGCGATGGCGCGGGGCTTGCGATCACGCTGGAATGCGCCGCAGACCAGTTCGACGCCCCCGCCGCGATCCGCCTTCTCACCGAATTCGCAGGCCGGGTGGAGCAACCGCTTCGCCACCTGCTCTGACACAGGAAATGACCCCGATGGATTTCACCGACCTCTATATCGACGGCGCCTGGCACGATACGGCCGAGCGGTTCGACGTCATCAACCCCGCGACCGAAGCGGTGCTGGCCTCTGTTGCGTCCGCCGACATCGCCGATGCCGATCGCGCGCTGGACGCCGCCGAACGCGCCATGGCCGACTGGGCCGCACGCACGCCGCGCGAGCGGTCCGAAGTGTTGCGCCGCGCATGGGAGCTGATGACCGCGCGGCTGGATCATTTCGCGCATCTGATCACGCTGGAAAACGGCAAGGCCGGGGCCGACGCGAAGGGCGAGGCGACCTATGCCGCCGAGTTCTTCCGCTGGTTCGCGGAGGAGGCCGTGCGCGCCGATGGCCTGATCACCCGCGCCCCCGCGTCGGGCGCGCGCATCGTCGTGCAGCACAAGCCGGCGGGGCTGGCCGTGCTGATTACGCCGTGGAACTACCCCGCCGCCATGGGCACGCGCAAGATCGCACCGGCGCTGGCGGCGGGCTGCGGCGTCATCATCAAGCCCGCCTCGGAGACGCCGCTGACCATGCTGGCCTTGATGCCGCTGCTGGAAGAGGCGGGCGTGCCGCCGGGGCTGGTCAACGTGCTGCCGTCGAAACGGACCGGCGCGCTGGTCGATCACATGCTGCACGATCCGCGCGTGCGGGTCGTCAGTTTCACCGGATCGACGGGCGTCGGGCGCAAGCTGCTGAAATCCGCCGCCGACCAGGTTCTGAAACCGGCGATGGAACTGGGCGGCAACGCGCCCGTGCTGGTGCTGAAGGATGCCGACATGGACGCCGCCGTTGACGGCACCATGCTGGCCAAGATGCGCAACCTCGGCGAGGCCTGCACCGCCGCCAACCGGATCTATGTCCATGACAGTCTTGCGCAGGAATACACCGCCCGCCTGACCGCGCGGATGTCGGCGCTCAAGGTCGGGGATGGCACCGATCCGTCCGTCGATGTCGGCCCGCTGGTCAACGCCGCCACCCGCGACAAGGTGGCGGACTTCGTGGCCGATGCGCTCGCCAAGGGTGCGAAGCTGGAATGCGGCGGCACGGTGCCGAACGGGCCAGGCTTCTTTTACCCGCCCACGGTCCTGTCGAACGTGCCCGAGACCGCCGATTGCGTCCATGACGAGATCTTCGGCCCGGTCGCCGCGATCCAGACCTTCACCGACGAGGAGGACGCCATCGCGCGCGCCAACGCGACGGAATACGGGCTGGTCGCCTATGTCTTCAGCGCGGATTTCCGGCGCGGGATGCAGGTATGCGAACGGCTCGACTATGGCATGGTGGGCTTGAACCGGGGCCTCGTCTCGGACCCCGCCGCGCCCTTCGGCGGCACCAAGCAATCCGGCCTCGGCCGCGAGGGCGGACATGAGGGAATGCTCGAATTCATGGAAACCCAATACATTTCGGCAAGCTGGTGACGGAGATGGAGACATATATCGCAGCCAGCCCCACCACCCGCCGCCTCGCGCTTGAAAAGGGCGTGGATATCGACGCGCGCGCCAAGCAGCTTGGCCGCACGACACTTGGCCCCGAGGATCTTGATGGCGGTCGCGGTGGCGGTGGCGGTGGCGCAGCCGCGCCGTCCGGCGACACGTCCTTCTGGGATGTGGACCACGCCGGCTACGGCCCCGTCACCGAGGAGGCAACAAGCCGCTTCGCCCGGGTCGCGGCCCGCAACCTTGCCGCCGCGCAGGCGCTGATCCCGGCGGTGACGCATCACGACCGCGCCGATATCTCGGCCATCGAGGTGCTGCGCGCGGACTGGAAAGCCGAGGCGCAGGCGCGCGGGATCAAGCTGACCGCGCTGGCCTTCCATGTCGCCGCGCTGTCCCGCGCCCTGCTTGGATTCCCACGGTTCAATGCCTCGCTCTCGGCTGATGGAGAGAGCCTCTTCCTCAAGCATTATGTCCATATCGGCATCGCCGTGGACACACCCGGCGGCCTGATGGTGCCGGTGATCCGGGATGCGGACCGCAAGGGCCTGTGGCAGATCGCGGCGGAAATCGCCGATCTGGCCGCCCGCGCGCAGGCCCGCAAGATCGGCCCCGACGACATGGGCGGCGCGTCGATGACGATCACCAATCTTGGCGGCATCGGCGGCACGGCCTTCACCCCCATCGTGAACCCGCCCGAGGTCGCGATCCTCGGCATCACCCGTACCGAGACCGTCACGGTCTGGGACGGCGACACCCCGCGCCCCGTTCCCATGGTCCCGCTGGACCTGTCCTATGACCATCGCGTGATCAACGGGGCCGACGCCGCGCGCTTCCTGTCCCATTATGCGGGCCTGATCGCCGATCCGCGAAGGATGCTTGTCTGAGCCGCAAGCCTGCGCGGGTTCAGCCGCCCGAAGCCGCCCCGCGCGGGGTCAGGCGCGGCGGCGCAGGAACCCGTCGGGCGCGACGGAGACCAGCAGCTTGTGGTCGATCTGCTTGTCGATCTCGAATTCCGGATTGTCGGGCAACCACGCATGCACGGCGGATTTCGGGTTGTCGCCCGGCCCCCATGGGCGGTCGGGATAGGCGTCGGCCGGCATATCCTCGATCAAGGTGTCGAAGACGATGCAATAGCTGCCGGGCGTGACCATGGGTGCATAGGCGCGCAATTCCGCAAGGACATGGTCGTGGGTGTGGTTGCTGTCGAGGCAAACCAGCACGCGGGCGGCGTCACCCACGGCGGCACGCACCTGCGCCACGATCGCGTCGTCGATCGACGAGCCCTCGATCATGGTGATCCGGTTGGACAGGGGATGCGCCTCGATGGCCGTGCGGTTATGGGCGCGAATATCGATATCCACGCCGACCACGCTGCGCTTCGGCGCGCGCGGGTCCAGCATCTCGCCCGTTTCGGTCGCGTCGCACAGGTCGAGCATCGCCAGCAGCGACGCCGACAGGATCAGGGAGCCGCCATGGGCGATCCCGGTTTCGACGATCACGTCGGGGCGCGTGGCCCAGACGATTTCCTGCAAGGCCACCATGTCCTGCGGATACTGGATGATCGGGCGGCCCATCCAGAAGAAGTTGTAAGAATAATGCGCCGCAACGGAGGCCTGCAGGAATGTCGTCGCCGTCGCCTGAAGGGCCGGGTTGCCCGCCACGTCCTTGAGGCGGGCGACGGAGTCATCTTCGAAGTCAGTCATGGCTGGTTCCTTTGCAGACGAAGCGCGGCCCGGATTTCGGAGCGCGTCCGGGATCATCAGGATTGTTCGAGGCTGGGGACGCCGACGACATAGGGCGGATCATCGGCCCGATCGGGGCGGGCGCCGAGGTGGACAAGGTCGGGGCGACTGTAATCGCGGGCGATGGACTGGGCAAGGGCGGCCACGGTGACGGGCTGGCCCGAGCAGATATTGAGAGGCCCGGTCAGGCGCTGGCGCGTCACCTCGGCGATCTGGCGTCCCGCCTCCGCGACATCGAGAAAGTCGCGCCACTGGCTGCCGGATGTCAATTCGACCGCCTCGCCCTTTGCCAGTTGCGCATGGACATAGGGCACGAGGCGGCGGGGGTCTTCGCCCTCTCCATGCAGGTAGAACAGCCGCGACCACGCGACCGCCATCGGCCCGGATTGCCGCGACAGGGCAAAGAACGCGGCGGCCTTGGCTGCGCCGTAGGCCGTGGCGGGATCGAGCGGCGCATCGGGCGCAAGCGGGACATGGCGCGACAGCGCCTCGGTCGTGAGGTCATATTCGAAACAGGTGCCGATGCCCTGAAACTGTGCGACACCGGCCGCCTGCGCCCCCTGCGCGAGGCGGATCGTTCCGGCAAGACAATCGAGGTTGCGAGGGGAGTGCAGGTATTCCCCGGGCTGCGCAAACCACGCGACATGGATGACGGCGTCATGGCCCTTGCAGGCCTCGGCCCAGAATGTCGCCGGTTCGGCGAAGAGATCGGGGCTGCGCAGCGGCGTCACGCCGTCCGGTGCGGGCTGGCCGGGACGCAGGGTGGCGGTCACATCGGCCCCCGCCGCACGGAGCGCCCTGAGGACCTGACGCCCGACGAACCCTGTCGCGCCGGTCAGCAACACCCGGCTCATGCGACCGTCAATTCCGGCACGGCGACCACGAAGCGGGTGCCCAGCGCGGCAAGGTCCGCCAATTGCGTCCGGACCTCGTCGGCGATGTTCCATGGCAGGATCACGACGTAATCGGGACGCTGCGCGCGCAGCGCCTCGGGCGGGAGGATCGGGATATGGCTGCCCGGCATCAGCTTGCCCTGTTTGGACGGTGCTGCATCGCAGACGAAGGGCAGAAGATCGGGCCGGACGCCCGCATAGTTGAGCAGCGTGTTGCCCTTGGCGGCCGCGCCATAGGCGGCCACGCTTTTCCCGTCGCGCCGTGTATCCAGAAGGAAGCGCAGGAAGGCGTCCTTGATCGCATCGGCGCGGGGCTGGAAGGCGGCGTAATGGGACAGATCGGTCATGCCGCGCGCCCGTTCCTCGGCCAGAAGCGCGGCGACCGAGGGGGCCGTGGAATGGGCGGCGCCGGGCAGGCATCCGAAGACCCGCAGGCTGCCGCCATGGGTCGGCACTTCCTCGACATCGAAGAGGCGCAATCCGGCGGCGGCGAAGATGCCGTCCACGGTGGTGAGGGAGAGGTAGGAGAAATGTTCGTGATAGACTGTGTCGAACTGACAGAATTCGATCAGTCGCATCAGGTGCGGGAATTCCAGCGTCACCACGCCCTGCGGTTTCAGGATGGCGGCAAGGCCTTGGGTGAAATCGTTGATGTCAGGCACATGGGCATAGACATTGTTGCCCGCGACCAGATCGGCGCGCCGCCCTTCCGCCGCCAGCCGCGCCGCCAGCGAGAGGCCGAAGAAATCGCGGATGACCGGGATGTTCTGTGCCTCGGCGGCCTCGGCGGTGGCCACGGTCGGTTCGATCCCGAGGCAGGGAATGCCCGCCGCCACGAAGTTGCGCAGCAGGTAGCCGTCGTTCGACGCGACCTCGATCACGAGGCTGTCGGCCCCCAACGCAAGGCGGTCCGTCACCATATCCGCATAGCGCGCCGCGTGGTCGAGCCAGCTTCGCGACGTCGACGAGAAATAAGCGTAGTCGGCCTCGAAAAAGACCTCCCGCGCGGCGAAATCCTCGGTCTGGACGAGGAAACACGCGCCGCAGACCATCAGCCGCAAGGGATAGGTGACCTCGGGGAGGTTGAGCGCCTCGGGGGCCAGATAGGCGTTGGAGGGTGGTGCGAAGCCCAGGTCGAGGAAGCGGTGGGCCAGGGGCGTCGCGCAATGTCGGCAGGTCTGGGTTCGGCAAGTCTGCTGGGTCATAGCGGCTCCAACGCGGCAAGCGGCGGGAAGGCGGCATCGCGGGCCGATACGCCGACAACCGGACGCGGCCACGGGATCGCAAGCACGGGATCGTCATGGGCCAATCCCCCCTCATGCCCGGGGCTGTAGACCTGCGAGTGAAGATAGAGAAGCTCCGTGTCCGGGCGCAAGGTCTGGAAGCCATGGGCAAAGCCCGGCGGGATGTAGATCATGGTGCGGTTATCGTCGTCGAGCGTCAGCGCGGTCCATTGCCCGAAGGTCGGGGAGCCTGCCCGCAGGTCCACGATCACATCGAAGATCGCCCCCTTGAAGCAGCGCACCAGCTTGGCCTCGGCCATCGGAGGATGCTGAAAATGCAGACCGCGCACGGTTCCCTCGGCCCGTGAGAAGCTGTCATTGGCCTGCACCCAGACCGTTTCGAGGCCGTGATCGGAGAATTCACCGGCGCAGAACAGGCGCGCGAAGAAGCCCCGGTCGTCAGCGCGGCGATCCAGGTCGATGCGGAAAGCACCGCCAAGGGGCAATTCGGTGAAGATCATGACCCGGCCTCGTGCGCGGCGATCTGGGCGCGGGTCAGGGCGGCCGGATCGGCACCGTCATGGACGGCACGATACCAGCCCACGGTTTCGGCCAGCCCTCGCGCAATGTCCCAGCGCGGGGTCCATGCAAGATCGTGGCGGGCCTTGTCTATGGTCAGGGCAAGCCGCCCGGCCTCGTGCGGGGCGTCGGGGTTCGAGGCATGGACCCAGTCCCCCGGCCAGACCTCCATGGCGGCACGCACCAGATCCCGCACCGTGCGGATATCGCCCGGTTCGGGGCCGAAATTGAACGCCGTCTGCCAGCGCGGATCGCCCGAGGACAGACGCTCGGCCAGGAACAGGTAGCCCATCAGCGGCTCCAGCACATGCTGGAACGGGCGGGTGGAGCCGGGATTGCGCAGCGCAAGCGGCCGCCCCGCCGCGAAGGCGCGGGCCAGATCGGGCAGGATGCGATCCTCGGCCCAGTCGCCGCCGCCGATCACGTTGCCGGCCCGGGCCGTCGCAAGCCACAGGCCCGGAAAGCTGCTGCGCCACGCATGGACGGCCAGTTCCGTCGCGGCCTTGGACGCGGAATAGGGATCGTGGCCGCCAAGGGCATCGGTCTCGCGGTAGCCATGCACCCACTCGCGGTTCTCATAGACCTTGTCGGTGGTGACGATCACCGTCGCGACCGGACGCCCCAGGCCGGCAAGCGCCTGCATCAGGTGGATCGTGCCCATGACATTGGTGCCCCAAGTCTCGACCGGCTGGCGATAGGACCGCTGCACGAGGGATTGCGCGCCCAGATGAAAGACCACATCGGGCGCGGCCTGTGCCACCCGCACGGCCACCGCGTCCGCGTCGCGCAGATCCGTCACGGCATGGTCAAGGCGCGCCGCCAGCGCAAGCTGGTTGAACAGGGCCGGATCGCCCTCGGGCGGCAGGGCCAACCCGAAGACCTCGGCGCCGCGACCCAGAAGGATCTCGGACAGCCAGGCGCCCTTGAACCCGGTATGACCGGTCACGAGAACCCGTTTTCCAGCCCAGAACGCCATTCAGTCCCACACCTTCCACGGCGCCGTGCCGTCGGCCCAGTGGTCTTCCAGCCGGGTCTTGTCGCGCATCGTGTCCATCGCCGCCCAAAAGCCGATATGGCGATGCACCGCCAGTTGACCATCCGACGCCAGACGCTTCAGCGGCTCGTTCTCCCACGAGGTCTGGTCCCCGTCGATCCGACCCAGAACGGCGGGTTCGCACACGAAGAAGCCGCCATTGATCCACCGCCCGTCGCCGCGCGGCTTCTCCTCGAAGGCGGTCACGCGGCCGTCGTGGATTTCGAGCGCGCCGAAGCGCCCTTCGGGCTGGATCGCGGTGACGGTCGCCTCGGTCCCCGCCGCGCGATGGTGGCGCACCAGATCGGCGATGTTCACATCCGAGACGCCGTCGCCATAGGTCAGGCAGAACGTGCCATCCAGATGCTCGGCCACCCGCTTGAGACGCCCACCGGTCAGCGTCGTCTCGCCGGTATCGACGAGGGTGACGCGCCATGGCTCGGCGTTGCGGTGGTGCACTTCCATGCTGTTGGAGGCCATGTCGAAGGTCACGTCCGACATGTGCAGGAAGTAATTGGCGAAATATTCCTTGATCACATAGCCCTTGTAGCCGCAGCAGATCACGAATTCGGTGATGCCATGGTGCCCGTAGAGCTTCATGATATGCCACAGGATCGGCCGCCCGCCGATCTCGATCATGGGCTTGGGCTTGAGGTGGGATTCTTCGCTGATCCGGGTCCCGAGGCCGCCGGCGAGGATGACTGCTTTCATTGCGTCTCACCGTCCCGCAATCGCCGGTCTGGCACCGATACCGCGTGGGTATGTCCAATATTCCGCAAGTTCGTCAGCAATTCCAGGTCACCTTTTTCATCGCGCAAGACGCCCGCCAGATCTGATGATGTGCCTAAAAGCATCTTGACCCAGCGGGAAACCGTATTCTTGACAGCCCGCAGAAAGGTGGTCCGCCGAACCCGTGCGCTCAGATGCGGCAAGCCATGGGCTACACGATACTCCTCGATCAAAGCAGCGAGGCGCTGGCTGTGCGGATCGAAGAAGCGAACAGACCGCCGCATTGCCTTGGCACAGGCCACATGAAATGCGCCAGTATCGATCACGGGCAGTCGGGTAGCTTCATTCGCCCTCGACTTCGCAATCTCCAGTTCCCGAAGTATGACGTTCGGAAGCAGCGTGGTTTCGAATGGAATTGGTCCAAAGGCGAGTTCCGAAGACTGTTCGGAAGCAGCGCGATGCAGAAAATCTTTCGCAGCAGCATTGCCAATATTCCGCGTCATGGCCATCCCGTTTGAAACGCTCGGTGAGTGATCGATCAGAATGGGTGCGTCAATGCTCGCATAGCGATCAGTGGTATCAAGAAATCTGAAGGCGAATGCATAGTCTGGCGAGATCCCGGCGAACACCGTCCCGTAGCGTTGCTTGATCCGGGAAATGCAGGATCGAGAGACAAAAGAATTGAGGAATCTCGGGCTGTCCTTCCGCAGAATTGTCTTCGCAAAATCATCGAGAACCGCATCGGACTCGACTACTCTCGCGGAAATTCCGGAAGGCATGTCAGGCAGCGCAGTTCCCGTCTTCGAACACACGACACCGTTCTTGAAACAGACCGCTTCTTGGTCGGATTTGGAAAGAACTTCGTCACAAATGGAAAGCGCCGCGGGCATGAGCATCATTCGGTCGGTCACGATCCCGAAGAAGTCAGCATCGGGCGTCGCATCAAGGGCGAAGTTCCAGTGGTCGGCCATCGGCAGGACGCGACCGGGCCGCACGTGAATATGACGCCGACCCTTCAGCGTTTCCTCAATCATGCGACTGTTTTCATCCAGAACCCCGGCATCCGAATTGTCGGACACGACCAGCGACACGTCCAGGTAATCCAGTTCGGCAAGGCCCATCAGCGTCATTCTGAGTGAACCGGGCCGGTTTCGTGTCGGGATGATGATTGCGTACCGGGTCATGAACCCCCACAACTTGGCTACGTGCTTCTAGCCCCCTTGCAATAGGTTTACAAGGTAGGCCCAGTTGACTTTCTGAACCTGCAAAACATTGTTATATATATCCTTTTAGGAACGCGACCATGGACATCACTATCGTATGCGGGCGGCGGCCAGATCTTCTGGGGCAAACGCTGGCATCGTTCCATGACAAGATCATCCGGCATTTTCCACGCGGAACCGTTTACGCCAACATTGACCCCTTCTGCGGCTCCGATGCCGACGGCGACGCGTGCGAGCGGCTGTTGCGGGATCGCTTTCCCGATGTCGCGATCCGGCGTCCTGACACGCCTTCGTTCGGTGCGGCGGTGAAACATCTCTGGCAGCAACCCGGCACGCCCTACTTCCTGCACATGGAGGACGATTGGGAAGTGCTGCATCCGGTCACTCCCGTTCAGATCGAACCCCGTCTGCACGGAAAGGTGGTTCAGGTGCAGATGGCCAGTCGCGACCGTCTGTACCTCCCCAGGACCTATGCCTTCGAAACCACGTGGCGGAAGACCTTCGGACTCAAGATACTGAAGAAGGTCGATCCGACACGGCCCTTGTTCGCCACCTCGCCCTCCTTCATCAAGACGGACTTCGCAAGGATGTGCGCCGGGCTCATGGATCCGGACAAGGACCCGGAAAAACAGCTCTATGCCCCGGATACAGATCTGGGCGCCTACACCGCCGACTTCCGAAATCATCCCTTGCAAGCCAAAGGGCGGCGCGCCGTTGTGCGCGATCTCGGTCGCCCTTGGCTAAGCGCGCGCGGCATGCAGAAGCGCATTGTCGATGGCATGTCGATATGGGAGCGCGCCGAATAGCCGACGTCCGGACCGGCGCCGATGTCCTGCGATGTTGGGTTCCAAAGCAGGATGCAGCGACAGCACGGCCGCCTCCCGAAGGCAAGCAACAGAACCGCCGCGCACGCGCGCGCGCCCTCCAACGCCGGCAATTGACTTCCCTCCATGCGGCCCCGAGACTGGCCGAACCCGTTCAAGGTGCGCGACATGTCCGGAAATATCTCTGAAAAACAGCCTCTTGCCCCGGTCCTGACCGGCGAGGCCCGGCCCGGCCTCTGCACCGATTGCGGCATCAGCCGGATGGGCGACGGCAAGGCCTGCGGCAAGGCGTGCCAGTTCATCCAGCCGGATTACGAACGCTCCGAGGTAGAAACCCATGGCCGCGCGGCCGATCCCGCGAGGGGGGAGGAAGCTTTCTTCGGCGTCACCCTCGCCATGCAGCGCGCGCGGCTGACGCCGCCCGCCCCCGGCGCGCAATGGACCGGGATCACCACGGAACTGGCGGCGCAACTGCTCCGCTCCGGCACCGTCGATGCCGTCCTCGCCGTGGCGCCCGATCCGTCCGATCGCTGGAAACCGATGCCCGTGATCGTCACCGATCCGGCCGACCTCGCCCGATGTCGCGGCATGCGGATGGGCTTCGGCCCGACGCTCGCCGCGCTGGAACCCGCCATGGCGCAAGGCCACCGCAGGATCGCCGTCATCGGCATTCCCTGCCAGGTCTACGCGCTCCGCCAGATCGAGGCCGACCTCGGCCTCGATCGCCTCTATGTCATCGGCACGCCCTGCTCCGACAACACCACGACGGCGAACTTCCACACCTTCCTCGACCTGCTGGACGACCGGCCCGACACCATCAGCTACCTCGAATTCCGCGCCGACTACCGGGTGGAACTGCGCTTCGATGATGGCCGCCCGACGCAGGTGATCCCGTTCCTGAAACTGCCGATCTCGAAACTGCCCGCCGACTTCTTCCCGCTTACCTGCAAGACCTGCGTGGATTACACCAACCGGCTGGCCGACATCACCGTCGGCTACATGGCAGGCGATGGCGATCAATGGATCCTCACCCGCAATGCGCGCGGGACCGAGATGCTGGCCGGCATCGCCGACCGGCTGGAGGTCAAGCCCCTGACCGACAAGGGCAAGCGCGACGGCGCGGTGAAGGGTTTCCTCGCCAATACCGAACGCGCGGCGGGCGGGATGCCGCTGCGGTCCATGCCCGACTGGCTGCGCCCGCTGGTGTCCTTCCTGCAACCGCGCATCGGTCCCCGTGGCCTCGAATTCGCCCGCGCCCGGGTCGAGATGAAGGCGATCGAAACCATCCTCCACCTGCGCCGCGCCCACCCCGCGCGGGTCAAGAACATGGTGCCCGCCCATGTCTGGCGCGTCGCCGAGCGCTATGGCCTGTCGCGGTCCGAGGATGAAACGCCAAAGGAGTGACCGCCGGTCACCAATCCCCGGCCGACCCGTCTTCATCTTGGCCGAAAAACTCTGGGGGAGCGCGAGGGGGCAACGCCCCCTCGCATCGGTCGACCCGCCGCAGGCGGGGCGAAACCACGCGCACCCCCCGACTCCCAAATCGGAACAAAATGTGAACATACTGCCCCATGGGATTCGCGGAACTTTCCATCACCACCAACTTCACCTTCCTCACCGGCGGCTCCCACCCGGAGGAATACGCGCGCCGCGCCGCGATCCTCGGCCTCGACGCCATCGCCATCGCCGACGAGAATTCCGTCGCGGGCGTGGTCCGGGCGTGGTCGGAACTGCGCAAGATCGCCGACGAGATCGCCACTGCGAAGACCGCCGCGCGGGATCCCGTCGGCCCGCCGCGGCCCGCCCATATCCCCCCCGCCCCGCGCGCGCCCATCGACCATATCCCGCGGCTGCTGCCCGCCGCGCGGCTTGTCTTCACCGAGGGGGTCGAGATCACCGCCCTGCCGCGCGACCGCACCGGCTGGGCGGTGCTGTGCCGTCTGCTCTCCACCGGACGGCTGCGCGCGAAGAAGGGGGCCTGCATCCTCCGTCTCGATGACCTTCTGGCCAACCACGCGGGGTTGGAGCTTCTGCTCCACGCCCCTGCCCGGCGCACGACAGCATGGATGCAGGCAGCCGAACGCCTTGCTCCCCTGTCCCCCAGCCTCTGCCTCTCGCCCCGCTATGACGGGCAGGACAGCCCGCGCTTCATCGCCCAGGCCCGTCTCGCCGAAACCCTCGGCCTGCAAACGGTGGCCTCCGCCCGGCCGCTCATGCATCACGGTGCGCGCCGCCGCCTGACCGATATGCTGACCTGCATCCGCGAAGGGCTCCGCGTCGAAGACCTTGGCACCGCGGCGCAGGCCAATGCCGAACAGCGCCTGCGCGGAGAGCACGAGATACGCCGCATCTTCGCGGGCTTCGAGGAGGCCGTGGCGCGCAGCACCGAGATTGCCGAGCGCTGCCAATTCGACATCAAGAGCCTGCGCTACGAATACCCTTCGGAGATCGCCGATAACGAGACCGCCGCCGAGCGTCTGCGCCGTCTTGCCATGGATGGCCTGCACTGGCGCTATCCCCAGGGCATCCCCGAGCGCGCCCGGAAACAGCTTGCCCACGAACTGGCCCTGATCGGCAAGCTGGGATACGAGCCCTATTTCCTGACGGTCAACGACATCGTGGCCTTCGCGCGCAGCCGGGGCATCCTGTGCCAGGGGCGCGGGTCGGCGGCCAATTCCATCACCTGCTACGCGCTGGGCGTCACCTCCGTCTCGCCCGAGATCGGCACCATGGTGTTCGAACGCTTCGTGTCGGAGGCGCGGAACGAGCCGCCCGATATCGACGTGGATTTCGAACATGAGCGGCGCGAGGAGGTGATCCAGCACATCTATGACCGCTACGGCCGCCACCGTGCGGGCCTCTGCGCCACGGTCATCCACTATCGCGGCAAGCGTGCGGTGCGCGAGGTGGGTCGCGCCATGGGGCTGTCGGAAGACATCCTCTCGGCGCTGTCCTCGCAGATCTGGGGATCGTGGTCGAAAACCGGCCCCGACATGGCCCGCATGCGCGAGATCGGCCTTGATCCCACCAGCCCGCGCCTGGCCCAGACCATCCGCCTGATCGACGAGATCATCGGCTTCCCCCGTCACCTGTCCCAGCATGTCGGCGGCTTCGTCATCACCGAGGGACGGCTGGACGAGTTGGTGCCGATCGAGAACGCGAGCATGGAAGATCGCACCGTCATCTGCTGGGACAAGGACGATATCGACGCGCTCGGCATCCTGAAGGTCGATATCCTGGCGCTGGGCATGCTGACCTGCATCCGCAAGGCGTTCGATCTGCTGCAAACCCACCACCAGGCCGATTACACGCTGGCCACCCTGCCGCCCGAGGATCGCGCGACCTACGACATGCTGTGCCGTGCCGACAGCCTTGGCGTGTTCCAGGTCGAAAGCCGCGCGCAAATGAACTTCCTGCCCCGGATGCGCCCGCGCTGCTTCTACGATCTGGTGATCCAGGTCGCCATCATCCGCCCGGGTCCGATCCAGGGCGACATGGTGCATCCCTTCATCCGGCGCCGAAACGGCGAGGAGGCGGTCAGCTTCCCCTCCGACGAGCTTGGCCGCGTGCTGGGCAAGACCCTTGGCGTGCCGCTGTTCCAGGAACAGGCGATGCAGATCGCCATCATCGGCGCGGGCTTTTCGCCGGAAGAGGCGGACAGGCTGCGCCGGGCGCTGGCGACCTTCAAGAAGCACGGCAACGTGTCCGAACTGCGCACCCGGTTCCTGCGCGGCATGCGCGCCAATGGCTATGACGACGATTTCGCCGAGCGCTGCTTTTCCCAGATCGAAGGCTTCGGCAGCTACGGCTTCCCGGAAAGCCACGCCGCCAGTTTCGCCCTGCTGGTCTATGCGTCCAGCTGGCTGAAACGCCACCACCCCGGCATCTTCGCCTGCGCCCTTCTCAACTCTCAACCGATGGGGTTCTACGCCCCCGCCCAGATCGTGCGCGATGCCCGCGAACACGGGGTGGAGGTGCGGCCGATCTGCATCAATCGCTCCCACTGGAACAACGTGATGGAACGGACAGAGACCGGCGAGCTCGCCCTGCGCCTTGGCTTCCGGCAGATCAAGTCCATGCGCGGGGAAGAGGCCGATTGGCTGGTTGCCGCGCGGGGCAACGGCTATACCAGCGTCGAGGATGTCTGGCGCCGCGCGGGGATCGAGGCGCGGATGCTGACCGTTCTGGCCGAGGCGGATGCCTTCGCCACGCTCGGGATGGCGCGTCGCGAGGCGCTTTGGGCGGCCCGCGCCCTGTCGCCGAAGACGGAACTGCCGCTGTTTGCCGGTGATCTTGACGGCGAGGGGATCGTGGAACCGGCGGTCTACCTGCCGCAGATGACCGAGGGGGAAAATGTGGTCGAGGATTACGTGGCGATGCGCCTGACCCTGCGCACGCATCCCGTCGCGCTGATCCGCCACAAGCTGAGCCCGGGGATCGACCGGCGGTTGTTGGAGCCGACGAAACCGGGGCTGCCTACAACCCGAACTTCGCCCGCTTCTCTCCCACGGTCTTCATGACGCGGACCAACTCCTCGCTGACGCCGGGCTCGCTCAGGGCGTGGCCCGCGCCGCGCACGATGTGCAACTGCCCCGACGGCCAGCGCGCGGCGAGGCTATGGGCCGAGACCGGCGGGCAGATCATGTCGTATCGCCCCTGCACGATGGTGCCGGGGATATGGGCGATGCGGTGGGCGTCCCGCAGGATCTGGCCGTCTTCTTCCAGGAAGCCCTTGTTGACGAAATAATGATTCTCCAGCCGGGCGAAGGCGCGGGCGTAATCGGCGGGGCTTTCGCCGCCATGCCCGTCGCTGCCCATCGAGGCCAGCGCGTTTTCCCACGCGGCCCAGGCCCGGGCGAAGCGCGTCTCGACCATCAGGTCGCCGGAAAACAGCCGCTGGTTATAGGCCGCGATCAGGTCGCCGCGTTCCTCCTCGGGCACCAGCGCCACGAAACGCGCCCATTGGTCGGGCCAGAACTGCCCCGCGCCGCCGCCATAAAACCAGTCCAGCTCCCGCTGCATCGACAGGAACACGCCGCGCAGGGCAAGATAGGCCACCGGCGCGGGGTGCGCCTGCGCATAGATCAGCGCCAGCGTCGCCCCCCAGGAGCCACCGAAAACGGCCCAACGCTCGATCCCCAGGGTGTGCCGGATCCGCTCGATATCCGCGACCAGATGCCATGTCGTGTTGGCGCGAGTCGCGGCATGGGGCCGCGAGCGTCCGCAACCGCGCTGATCGAACAGGATGATCCGCCAGACGTCCGGGTCGAAATAGCGCCGCATCGCCGGGCTGCAGCCACCACCGGGGCCGCCATGCAACACCACGACAGGCGCACCGCGCGGATTACCGCATTGTTCCACGTAAATGTGGTGCCCGTCGCCCACATCCAGCATCCGCTGATCGAACGGGTCGATCGGCGGGAACAAATGGGCGCTTGCGCGCTTTTGACCGGCGAACTTGTCCATGCGCAACCTATATAGACCGTGACGCCGGAAACGGCATGTTGAAAGTGACAAGAGATCGAAGGGATGTCCATGAACACCGCACCCATCAGCACCGTTGACGACGGCGAAATCGCCAAGTTTCAGGCGATGGCCGCCGAATGGTGGGATCCGAACGGCAAGTTCAAGCCGCTCCACATGCTCAACCCGACGCGGCTGGATTACATCACGTCGCAGATCGCCGCAGAATACGGGCGCGACCTGAAGGGGCCGAAACCGTTCGACGGGTTGCGCATCCTCGATATCGGCTGCGGCGGCGGCCTTCTGGCGGAACCGATGGCGCGACTGGGCGCGGATGTGGTGGGGGCCGATGCAGCCGAGCGCAACATTCCCGTGGCGCAGGTCCATGCCGCGCAATCGGGGCTGGCCATCGACTATCGCTACACCACCGCCGAGGCGATGGCAGCGGCAGGCGAGCAATTCGACGTCGTTCTGAACATGGAAGTGGTGGAACATGTCGCCGATCCGCTGGCCTACCTGACGGCCTGCCGGCAACTTCTGAAACCGGGCGGGCTGATGGTCTGTTCGACCCTCAACCGGAATCCGAAAAGCTACCTCATGGCGATCATCGGGGCCGAGCATGTGATGCGCTGGCTGCCCAGGGGCACCCATGACTGGTCGAAATTCATCACCCCGGACGAATTGTTCGCCTTGATCCGCGACGCGGGACTCGACCCGGTGGACCGCAAGGGCTTCGTCTTCAATCCCGTCCTGTGGACCTGGTCGCTGAGCGACCGGGACCTGAGCGTGAATTACGTGACCGCCTCGGTGAAACGCTAACCCTCGCCCTCCAGCCGTTCGCGCATGGCGCGCAGAACCGGCAAGGCCGCGCGGACCTTGTCGGTTCCGATATCGGCGACGGCATCCGACAGGATCGGAGCGATGGCGGAAATCGCCACTTCCCGCGCGCGCAGGCCTGCCGGGCTGATCGAAATCATCTTGCGGCGCGCGTCGTCCCAATCGGGGCGGACATGGATGTGCCCGGCCCATTCCAGGCGGTTGAGCGTATTGGTCATCGCCCCCCGCGTCAGGTGGAAGGCGCGCGCCAATTGCGCGGGAGACCGTTCATCGCTGGTGCGGGCAAGATGATTGAGGACGGTGAAATGGCTCAGCTCCATGCCCTTGGGCAGCGCTTTCGCCAGCCGCGCCCGCGCAAGCTGGTCGACCATGAAGACTTCACTGAACAGGGCGACCGATAGCGGGTCATCGGAACTGGGCATGGGCGCGATTGAACGCCGCGCTGCGGCGCGGCGCAAGGGTTAACCGCGCGGCAGGGTCACTGCGCCGCGAGAAGCGGGTCCAGCTTTCCATTGCGATCCAGCGCGGCGATGTCGTCGTAGCCGCCGATATGGGCATCGTCGATAAAGATCTGCGGAACGGTATGACGGCCCTGTGCACGGCCCATCATCTCCTGCCGCCGCTTGGGATCGGCGGCGACATCGATCTCGGCGAAGCTGACGCCCTTCTCGTTGAGCAGGCGCTTGGCGGCATGGCAGTAGCCGCACAACGGTGAGGTGTAGATCTCGATCAATGCCATTTGCGGCGAGCCCCTTCGCGGTCGTAACTAACGCTGTCAACCTAGATGTCCGGGCCGACCCGCGCCAGAGCCAGAACGGACACATTTTTGGCACCGGCCTGCCGGCACGCCTCTGTCGCGATGTTCAACGTCGCGCCCGATGTCACGACGTCGTCGATCAGGATCACGTTCCGGTCCGCCATGGTGCCGCCCCGGCGCGGATGCGGCATGATCGCCTCGTCCACATTGCGGTAGCGGGCGTCGCGGTTGCGGCCTTCCTGCGACGGCGTGGGGCGCAGGCGCAGAAGCGCCATCGGTTCCACCTCCGCGCCGGTCTGGCGCGACAGCGACCACGCCAGCAGGGCGGCCTGGTTGAAGCGTCGGCGGGCAAGCC
>Ga0100398_1000128_pt1 | contig 70861 bp, 50 predicted proteins | sample CryGeymeta201522_FD_81568 | JGI IMG/M metagenome (GOLD analysis project Ga0100398, IMG submission 81568) | Groundwater microbial communities from Crystal Geyser aquifers in Utah, USA - Crystal Geyser metaG 2015-22 | ecosystem: Environmental > Aquatic > Deep subsurface > Groundwater | place: USA...
CGATAGTAAATACTTTGATTCCCGCTTGGGAAAGTGCTTGCGCGCTTTCGGCTACGTTTCCTTCGTGGTCTTCACCGTCCGAAATGACAATGATGAGCTTGTTGGTTTGCGCTTGATCATTAAAAAAGCTTTGACTCATGGTCAAGGCATCTTTGATGGCGGTGCCTTGTGAAGAAAGCATGTCGGTATTGGCACTTTGCAAAAACATTTTGGCTGCATTGTAGTCGGTTGTTATAGGCAAGAGCGGGTGGGCAGTCGCGGCATACACGACAATACCGATGCGGTCGCCTACCAAATCGTTGATGATTTGATTGATGAGTTGTTTGGATTTTTCCAGCCGGTTGGGCGCGATGTCTTCTGCCAACATGCTTCGCGACACATCCAATGCAAACACGATATCGATTCCTTCCCGCTTCACGGTTTCTATTTTGGTGCCTATTTTCGGATTAACCAAAGCAATGACTATGCTCAAAATCGTTAGGCAAATCATAATTAGTTTTAAAATAGGCTTAAAAATTGATTTGTCAGGAGCCAGTTGTTTGAGAAATCTATTCTCAGCAAATTTGGCTTGTGTTCTTTTTTTCCACCATTGCAACAGCAAAAAGGCCATCACCACCAAAGGGATAAGTGCTAATAAATATAGATAAAACGGTTGTTCGAGTATATACATTCTTTTCGTGAAAATTATAAAACTGACATTAAACAAAACTTTTGAAAATTGTCCAGCGAAACGACAATTCCAACAACAAAAGCAAACCACCTAACCACACCCATTTCCTGTATTTTTCATCGTAATTATAATACTTAAACTCTTCAATTTCTGTTTTTTCTAGTTTGTTGATTTCATCGTAAATTTCTTCAAGTTTTTGGTTGTCCGTAGCGCGGAAATATTTGCCGCTTGTTTTGGTTGCAATTTCTTTGAGTAAAACTTCATCAATCTCGACGGGGACATTTTGATAGACAAAATTTCCGTTGGCATCGATGGCGACCGGCGATGGCGCAGTGCCATTTGAGCCGATACCGATGGTGTAGGTTTTGATGTTAAACTCGGCGGCCATGTCGGCAGCGATGCGCGGATCGATGAAACCTGCGTTGTTCACTCCGTCTGTAAGCAAGATAATCACTTTGCTCAGTGCTTTGCTATCTTTCACCCGGTTGACAGCTGTGGAAAGGCCCATGCCAATGGCTGTCCCTTGTTGCATACGATCGTCAAATTCCAAGTTGTTCAGGGCAGTCAGTACAATTTCCTTATCTGAAGTCACCGGCGTTTTGGTGAATGCTTCTCCGGCAAAAACCACCAAGCCAATCCGGTCACTCGGTCTTTCTTTGATAAACTGAGAAGCAACGCGTTTGAGTGCTTCGAGCCGGTTGGGCCTGAAATCGCGTGCAAGCATACTTCCCGAAATATCGATAGACATCACGATGTCAATCCCTTTGGTGGTTTTTACCTTGCTGGTCACATCGACTGAGCGAGGCCTCGCCATGGCTACAATCAAACATGACAAAGACAATAATTTCAGGGCAAACAAAGCCGGTTTTAATTTGGCTAACCAAGATGAACTTTTTTTAAAACCCGAAATGTTGGAAATTTGCAACGAAGCCTGTTGGTTTTTTCCTTGCCAAACATACCAACCGATGGCCACCGGTAGCAGCAAAAACAACCAAAAAAATGCGGGGTTTACAAATTCATTTGCGCCAAACATACTCATTCTCCTTTTAGTAATTTGATGGAATTAAAAATTCTATTTGAAATTTCCGGATAGTATCGATCGTCTTTTTTGTAAACAACCACAATCTGCCGAAGGGAAGGCTTGGCAAAAAAGGTGTAAACATCAAACTGATAAGCCACACTGTCTTTGAAAAAATTGCCGGTTTTGTGGGTTCCGTTTATTTCATCGATGGTGAGGTCTTCCGATTTGAGTTGAAAGTCTTCCAAGCCAAACCGCTGTTTGAGTTCACCTGCCGACAATTCGGAAACCTGATCGTTGGTAATCTCAAGTTGCGGGTTGAAATTGACGTGATTAACCACGACATAAAGTTCATTTCCCAAATTCCCGTAGGCGTAATTGGTCATAGACACGATGGCTTTTTCATTGCCCGCTGGGATGGGTACTTTCACTTGTTTTAAGACTTCGGGTGTTTCAATGCCTATCGGTGGATATCCGTATTCGCTGTACACCCAATCGCCATCCATCATCAGTTTGGATGTTTTTCTAAACAGGGTATCAATCGTAGAAAGCAAACCGTATTTGGCAATCATCGTACTGCCGGTTCCCAATAAAATCAAACCGATGATGGCTGCAGCGACCATCAGCCTGCGTTTTTTTCTCCTTTTTGCCTGAAGGATCCTTCGCTGTTCACCCGCCATCAATTCTTCTTCGGTTGGTTCGGGCAGTGTTTCGTGGGTCAGGCTGATGAACTGAAGGATGTTGTCCCTATCCGAACGTGCATCTTCGAAGGTGTTGCTGTATTTGGCAAATTTCACCAAATCGGATGTTTTCAGGGTTTCCTGTAGCTTGATAAGGGTGCCTTTTTCAAGTTTTATTTGTCCCGAATCGACCAAAAGCTCTATTTTTTCGAGCAATTCATCCGAGGTACATTCCATCACATCCACGTGAACTTCAGATTCGTAATAAATTTTCAATACATCGGTGACTTTCGAGTAGTAGTGTTTGTAGTCTGCTTGTTCGTGAAGTGAGAAATTGTCAAGTTTTTGCAATTCGGAAATCGCTTTTTCGTATGGAGGCAATTCTTCTTCGGCTTCTTTTTTTGTCTTGTATTTTAACCAAAAGTAAAACGCTATCGAACCTAATACCAGCAATATGCAGAGTGTCCACCAAAAATATTTCCAAAAGTTCGATTTCGGGTGCACCGCTATGATGTCTTTGATGTCGTACATTTTTTGTTTGAGTGTATCGACCTCCACGTCCAAAACCGTAACAGCTATGGAATCGGTCGGGTAACTTTGGTTGCTGACAATAATCGGGAAAGAGGGGATTACATAGCTGCCGGAATCGAATTTGGTCAGGCCGTATTTTTTAATCAGGTTAAACAAATCTTTTTCGCGAAAAGTGTCAATGGGTGACTCTTCGATGATTTCAAAAGAACCAAACGCTTTGAGTTCAGGGAAACTGACACTTCGGGTAGAGTCAACTTTGACGGATACTGTCAGGTTAATCTGTTCTCCAATTTTGATTTGTGTGGTGTCTGCTACAACTTTTATTGTTGGTTTTTTCTGCGCAAAACCAATGCTTCCCAAAAGGAAAAGAATTAATAAAAGATGTTTGGTCATGAAAATCGGCATAAAATCAGTTGTTTTTTTAGACATGGTTTAACGCGACTTAAAATAGCCCAGCAATTTTTTGACATAGGAATCTTCTGTACTCATTTGGATAACGCCCGCACCGCTACGCGAAAATTGTTTTTCGAAAGTTTTGACGGTTTCGCGGTAGTATTCAGCATAGCTGTTCCTGATCTTTTTGGAAGCCGTGTTGACAAGTATTTGCTCACCGGTTTCCTGATCTTTCATGTTGACGACGCCCAAATTGGGGATTTCCGTTTCGTGTTTGTCGAAGATGCGGATACCGGTAACATCGTGTTTTCTACCAAAGATCCGCATGGGTTGTTCGTAGCCGGAGGTCATAAAATCAGACAATATAAATACAATGGCTTTCTTTTTCATGATTCCCATGAGGTAGCGCAAGGCTTGCCCCAAATCTGTTTTTCGGCTTTTGGGTTCAAATTCCAACAATTCCCGGATGATACGTAAAATATGCGATTTTCCTTTTTTTGGCGGGATGAATAGTTCCACCTCGTCTGAAAACAACAGCAAACCTACTTTGTCGTTATTTTGAAGAGCTGCAAAAGCCAAGGTTGCTGCTATTTCAGTAATCATTTCGTTTTTGAAACCAGATTGGGTCCCAAAAAATTCAGAACCGCTGATGTCCACCAGCAGCATCAGGGTCAATTCGCGTTCTTCTTCAAAAACTTTGATATAGGGCTCGTTGTAACGCGCGGTCACGTTCCAGTCGATGGCGCGCACATCGTCGCCAAACTGATATTCGCGCACTTCGCTAAAAGTCATTCCGCGCCCTTTGAACGAACTGTGATACTCGCCCGAGAAGATATGATCAGACAGTCTTCGGGTTTTGATCTCTATTTTTCGAACTTTTTTTAATAACTCTTTGGTATCCATAGGAATGATTGCTCAGAAAAATCTCCATTCACATTTCAAAATCTCGAATAATTTTTACGGCACTTCGATTTCGTTTACAATCTTGTTGATGATGTCCACGGAAGTAACATTTTCGGCTTCGGCTTCGTAGGTAATACCGATGCGATGGCGGAGCACATCGTGAACCACGGCACGCACGTCTTCCGGAATCACATAACCGCGGCGTTTGATAAAGGCGTAACATTTGGATGCCATGGCCAAGTTGATGCTTCCCCTTGGTGAGGCTCCAAAGCTGATGAGCGATTTGAGTTCTTCAAGTTTGTATTTTTCGGGATATCGTGTGGCGAAAATGATGTCGAGGATGTATTTTTCAATCTTTTCGTCCATATATACTTCCCTGACGGCAGCTTGCGCGCGCAGGATTTGTTCAGTAGAAACCACCGCGTTTATTTTCTCAAAACTACCTTTGAGGTTTTGCCGCATGATGAGTTGCTCGTCCTGCACTTTTGGATAATCAATCACGGTTTTCAGCATAAAACGATCCACTTGCGCTTCAGGCAGCGGATAAGTCCCTTCCTGTTCGATGGGATTTTGGGTAGCCAACACCAAAAACGGTTTATCGAGGATAAAAGTTTGATCGCCTATGGTCACCTGTTTTTCCTGCATGGCTTCGAGCAAGGCAGACTGCACTTTGGCAGGTGCACGGTTGATTTCGTCAGCCAAAACGAAATTGGCGAAAATAGGCCCTTTTTTGATGGAAAAATTGCTTTCCTTGATGTTATAAATCATCGTTCCGACTACATCGGCAGGAAGCAAATCGGGGGTAAACTGTATGCGGCTGAAACTGCCCTGAACGGCTTTCGAAAGGGTGTTGATAGCCAACGTTTTTGCCAAGCCGGGCACACCTTCCAACAAAATATGCCCTTGTCCTAAAAGCCCAATCAACAAGCGCTCTATCATGTATTTTTGTCCCACAATGACTTTGTTGATTTCCCGCGTCAGCAAATCGACAAATGCGCTTTCTCTTTCTATCTTCTCATTAATTTCTTTGATGTCAAGAGTTTGTTTCGTTTCTTCCATAGTTATTAAATTTTTTCGAGCGAAAGTTACATTTATTTTTAGTTAAAAAAATCTCCCCGCAAATTGGAAATTTATTTGCTTATAGGATGTTAATAGTTGGTTAAAAATGAAAAATATAAGAAACGAGTATAAGTTTTGATTTCGTTTACCACCTCATAAAATTATTGATTCCCTATACAATTTTCCTTTGTTCATTTCTCTAAATTATATTGAACTTTATAAATTCCCTATTTTTACACAAAATAACTATTTATGTCTGACCTGAAATCAAAAGGTTCGCTCTATGTACACGTTCAAAACCGAGTAGCAACCATCGAGTTTGGTCATCCGGATGCCAATTCTTTCCCGTCAGAATTGCTTGACAGACTGTCCAAAGCCTTAGACGAATTATCCGAAAACAGAGACGTTTCAGTCATCTTGCTGAAAAGTGAAGGCAATGAAACGTTTTGTGCAGGTGCTTCTTTCGACGAGTTGTTGGCTGTTCAAAACAGCGAGCAAGGCAAACAATTTTTCTCCGGTTTCGCGCAGTTGATAAACGCGATGCGGACTTGCCGTAAAATAATCATCGGCCGAGCGCAGGGAAAAGCTGTGGGTGGCGGTGTCGGGATTTTGGCTGCTTCCGATTATGTTTTAGCAACGGTGAACGCATCGGTAAAATTGTCTGAACTCAGCATCGGTATTGGCCCCTTTGTCATCGCACCGGCGGTGGAACGAAAAATTGGGAAAGCTGCTTTTTCAGAGCTTTCGCTCGTGGCACACGAATGGAAAAACGCCTATTGGGCAAAAGAAAAAGGATTGTTCGCGCAGGTTTATGACACCGTCCAGGAAATGGATAAAGAGGTGGATTTCCTTACCCAAAAATTAGCCGCCTATCATCCGGCTGCATTGGAAGCAACGAAGAAAATCTTTTGGGAAGGAACCGAAAATTGGGACAAACTCCTGATTGAACGCGCCAAAATCAGCGGGGAATTGGTGCTTTCTGATTTTGCCAAAAATGCCTTGGCACTTTTTCGAAAGTAGCCTGTTTTGAAATTGAATTTCATCGTTATAATTTAATTACAAGGAAGACAAATAGAATTAGAATTGAATATCTGTGATAAAGTAATACAATTTGATGGTATGACAGATAAATATCAGATTGAAGTTGAAAACACATAACAGGTTTATAAAAAATTTTGAAAAACCGTAAAACTATTTTTAATTTAAAAAATAAAAAAATTGCATTTTCAAGTTGAATCTATCACTAATTTATTAATGCTGTCTCAGGCAAACTTAGTAGCTCAGGAGTAAAGAATTATAGACACTATAATTCTTTAATAATTGAATAGCAAACCCCGCTTAACTGAGAAATTAAAACAACCTTACACACACCGCAAATTTAAGACAGCTCGTTTTATATGCTACACATTCTCACTCCAACTTATACACCACCACCTTGCCTTTTTCAAATAAATAAAGAATTTTCTCGACTTGGTCGATGATAAAGTCTTTAGATTTTGCGGAGATGGTTTTGAGATACTTTTCTTGCCCGCTGTCTTTAGTCAATTCCACAATCTTTATTTGTGTTTCTTCCGGAATGACTAAGATGAGGCTCGAATCGTTTTTCTTGCCTTTTTCGGTACGCTTCAGTATGTTTTCTAGGTTAGTCCCGACGGCGATGCTGTTGATCTCTGTCAATTTGGCATACATGCCTGTATAATTCTGATAATTTCCGTAGATAAACCCGGTGGCAGAAGTAACAAAGCCCAAATCGGTGGAAACCAATACGCTTTTGAAAGTGTTGTTGATTTGGTTGGGGATAAACAGCAACGTGGCCTTGTAAGTGTCGAAACCGCGTTCGCCAAAATCTTTTGTTTTCCCGAAAAAAGTGGCCTTGTTGGTGGAAGCATATTTTTTTTCATATTTCACGACTCCGTTTTTTTCAAAATAATAAAAATTATTTTTTTGAAAGACAAAATACCCGTCTTCTCGAATTTCTAAATTTGGTATTTGTTCAGAATCAAAAGAATAGAGAAGTTTGGCCTGAAGCGTGTCCGTGGTTTTTACGGCTAACATCTTATTGTTCGAAAATACCAGATAGCTATCGGCAGGTTTGTCATGCCAAACTTGATACCGGTTTTTTGATATTTTCAGACTGCGATCGAGGTAAATAGCGGAATTCAAAACAAGCGGATCTTTCCAAATATTGGCACCTGTTTTGGAGTCGATTTTGTGGATAAAGGAAGATGTTATACTTAAAATTTTATCTTCCTTTTGTTCCAAAAAAATAGGGCCGTTATCACCGCTTTTGGATATCTTGACTTCCTTGTCCCAGGCTTTTTGACCGGACGAATCGATGTAAGTAAGAAATTGTTCTTGTGCAACCAAATAACCGGCCTCAGTCGGGACAATTCTTTTGATGAGTGGTAGGATTTCAGATTTTTCCCATTGTTTTTGTCCTGATTCTATGTTGATGGCGTTGAATCCTTTGGAAGTGATGGCAATGAGTTTATTAGAATCAATGGTCGTTTGGGTGATGTTTCCATAGATTTTAAGGGTGTCTTTCCAAACGGGTTTCAGTGTAGTCGCGTCCGAGGCATAAACAGCAGTTTCTTGTGTGAGTTTGGCAGCTTTGAGTTTGTCTGTGAAAGTGAAGAGAATATTTTTTTGTTTTTCATATTCAATGTCGGCGGTATCTTCTGCTTCATACAAAATTTGGCCGTTGATGCTGTTTATTTTTACGAATTGTCCGTAGTTGAGCCAAAGAATGTTGCCGTCTCTGTCCAAAAAAACCTTTTCGTTACCGAGTAGGTTGCGTTTTACGGCATCCAAAAATCTGTTTTTATCTAAAGGGGTTTCCCAAACTTGTTTTCCCAATTTACATTCAAATTTGCCGAGGGTGAGTTCTCTGCCTTTGATGCCGTTCACCAAAATAGATCTGTTGTCGGGCATAATCAGTGTTTTGTTGACCGATTTGTAGCCGGCTTTTTTTGAGTCAAAAAGAATATTTCCGGTGCTAATGTCCATTAAGATGACCGATGCGCCTTGCGTATTAAATGCACCTGACAGCAACTTGGAATTGATTAACTGCTTGGTTTCAAAAACAATGTAGGGTGAATTTTCTAGTTCTGTATAAGAAGAAAAATCAACTTTTTTCATTTTTTTTTGTTTCCAGATAAGTTGATGTGTGGCCACGCCGATGCCGTAAGTGGCTTTGGAAGTTGCCACTAAAAGCGTACCGGTAACGTTATTCACTACTTTAGCCAAAATCCGTCCTTCGATGCTGATTTCTTCTTGCCCGTGAAGCACAAAGCTTAGAAAAAGGGCGATATAGGTGAAGTGTTTATTCACTTTTATTGATTTATTAGAAGCTGATTAAACAAAGTTCCATAAAATATTTCACAAAAATGAAGTGATTTTCAATCGAATTTAAAATTTTAGAAATAAAAAAAGCGCGACAATCATGTCCCGCTTTGTTATTTTTTCTTTGATAAACTATTATCCCAAGGCAACTCTCTCAAATGCCGTCACTTTCAGGTTTGCATCAAGTGATTTTACGTAAGCGGCAACGCTCAATTTATTATCTTTGATAAAATCTTGATTAACCAAGGTGTTGTCTTTAAAAAATCGATTGAGTTTGCCTTTGGCGATGTTGTCTAACATAGCCTCGGGTTTGCCTTCTTGGCGCAATTGATCTTTGGCAATTTCTATTTCTTTTTCGATGATACTTTGATCAACCTGATCTGCGTCGAGCGCGATTGGGCTCATGGCTGCAACTTGCATGGCAACGTCTTTGGCGATGGTTTCTATACCCGCAATTTTTGCCGAAAGCCCGACAAGTGTCCCGATTTTACTGCCTGCATGAATGTAGTGGCCAACATAGGGGGCATGAAGTTTTCTGAAGTCGCCTATTTCTATTTTCTCCCCGATGACACCAGTTTGTTCGATGAGTTTTTCAGCGATGGTTAGGCCGTTGAAATTCGCATTCAAAAATTCTTCTTTGGTTTCAAAATTGGCTGCAAGATTTGCGAAATCCTGTGCAAGTTTTGCATAAGAATCGTTTTTGGCTACGAAATCTGTTACGCAGTTTAAAGAAATCAAAGTTCCTGTAGTTTGGGAGTCATTGATGACTGCCAAAACCAAACCTTCTGATGAATCGCGGTCGGCACGGTTGGCGGCTACTTTTTGACCTTTTTTTCTAAGGATCTCGATGGCTTTGTCAAAATCCCCATCGGCTTCCACCAATGCTTTTTTACAATCCATCATTCCTGAGCCTGTTATTTGTCGGAGTTTGTTTACATCCGCTGCGGTAATGGCTGCCATAGTAGTATATATTTATTATTTAAAAGTGAAGTTTTAGGTCCACTTGACGGTTAATGTTTTAGTTAAATTTATTCTTCTTCGTCTGTAGGTGTTTCATCAACTTGAGCCGGTTCAACTTCTGCAACTATTTCAACAACCTCAGCTGCTGTTGCTTTTCTGTTCTTTTTTGGCTTGGTTTCTGAAACTTCTTTCTCTTCGTCTTCTTGTTTGTCAGATTTTCTTTCGGTCAATCCTTCAATTACTGCATCGGTAACAAACGACAAGATTTTATCGATTGATTTGGATGCGTCATCGTTAGAGGGTATTACATAGTCAATATTTCTTGGGTCTGAATTGGTATCCACCATAGCGAAAATTGGAATGCCCAATTTGATTGCTTCTTTAACGGCAATGTTCTCAGCCAAAATATCGACTACGAAAAGTGCACCTGGTAAGCGAGACATATCTGCAATGGAACCTAAGTTTTTCTCCAATTTCTCTCTGAGACGGCTTACTTGCAGTTTTTCTTTTTTGGAAAGCGTATCAAAAGTCCCGTCTTGTTTCATTCGGTCGATTGATGCCATTTTTTTAACTGCTTTGCGGATGGTCACAAAGTTGGTCAACATACCACCCGGCCAACGCTCGGTAATGTAAGGCATGTTAGCTTTTTTTGCTTTTTCCGAAACGACGTCTTTGGCTTGTTTTTTGGTGGCTACAAACAAAATTTTTCTTCCGGAAGCGGAAATTTTCTTGATTGCGGCACAAGCTTCTTCAAGTTTTGCAGCGGTTTTGTACAAATTAAGGATGTGAATGCCGTTGCGCTCCATGTAGATGTAGGGAGCCATATTCGGATTCCATTTGCGGGTAAGGTGGCCAAAATGCACACCTGCCTCTAAGAGGTCTTTCACTTCAATGTTTGCCATTTTTTTTAATAGTTTACGTTCGTTGAGTAGCAATGTACGAGTGGTTACAGGCTTTCTGCGCGCCTCGTCCATTTAGATGCTAAACTAATCGACAACAGTTTGATACAATAAATTATGAACGGGTAATGCGGATTAACGTTTGGAGAATTGGTATTTTTTACGAGCTTTTTTCTGGCCGAATTTCTTTCTCTCCACCATCCTTGGGTCGCGGGTAAGCAATCCTTCCGGTTTGAGTGCCAAACGATTTTCCGGATTGATTTCGCAAATGGCTCTGGAAATAGCTAAGCGGACTGCTTCAGCTTGTCCGGTACTCCCGCCACCTTGGACAGTAACTTTCACGTCAAATGAATCAGCTTGATTAGTTAACGTTAGAGCTTGTTTTACTTTGTATTGGAGAATAGCAGTTGGAAAATAATTTTCCAAAGATTTGTTGTTCACGGTAATATTTCCTTTACCGTCTGCTAAATAGACTCTGGCTACAGCTGTTTTTCTTCTGCCTATTTTATGAATGGTCGCCATTATTTGAATTCGTTAAGATTGATGGTTTTGGGTTTTTGAGCCTCATGTTTGTGTGAAGAACCGACATTTACGTTTAAATTTCTAAAAAGTTCAGCACCCAACTTGTTTTTAGGCAACATTCCTTTTACTGCTTTCTCCACGATTCTTGAAGGGTTTTTTTCATACATTACTTTTGCTGTAAGCGAACGTTGCCCACCCGGATAACCTGTGTGTCTGATGTAAACTTTTTCATCAAATTTTTTACCGCTCAATGCAATTTTTTCAGCGTTGACAACAATCACGTTGTCACCGCAATCGGCGTGTGGGGTATAGTTTGTTTTGTGTTTGCCTCGTAGCAATTTTGCGACTTTGGAAGCAAAACGACCCAATGTTTGTCCTTCGGCATCTACCAAAACCCACGCTTTATTCGCGTTAGCTTTGTTGGCTGATTCTGTCTTGTAGCTTAATGTGTTCACACTAAATAATTTTATGATAACTATAATTCTCTTCGAATAACGGGGTGCAAATCTACAACTATATATTTTATTTACAAATAGCCCAATGTGAAATTTTTACTTTTATTGGATTTATTGTGTGTGGAGGATTATTTTCCGGGACAAGCCATTATTTTTTGACCTGGTTTCATAGTAACATTTGACGGCCTGATATTATTGTTGCCTAACCCCGATGAATGGCTTCCCACACGGCAGGGACTGTTTGCAAACGGCATGGGCTTTTGCATTTATCTAATCTCTGCATGTCTTATTTCTCCGCCGGCCACCCCGGCTTGAAGGGCAAAATAAAGAGCCGCAACTAAGCACCCTACCGTGGCCAAGGTTATGATTTTTGCGTAGGCTTTTTTTTGCCAACTTGCCCAAAAACCAATGAGGGAAAACATTCCGGCAATATATAGGAACATCAAAAATGCATAGGCTGCTTCTTGATGGGTAGCGATTAAGTGTTCGTCCATGCCGGACGCGAGTTTTTTTGCTTCTTCACCCGTAAAAAAACCGCTTGAAGTTGTAAGACAGTTTTGATGTCCTTTTAGTATTCGAAGCTGTTTCTCGACGCAATGTTTATTGCAGCATATTATTGGTTATGCAATCACTATTCCTGTTGTTTGACAGGGATGTATATCTCAGCTTCCCAATTCAAATTATCTCCGCCGTTGTGTGGATTGTTCAGGAAAGTTTCAAAAACTTTGTGGTCAATCTTGATGTTGTTGCGCAAGGCATAATCATAAATAGCATACCAAGCTTTGTCCGAGATTCTATAATTACCGTTAAAAGTAGCTTTGATAGATTTTCGGGCGGGTATTTTTTTGAACTTAAACAGCTTACTTTGCGGTAGCGAATCGGTTTTTGAAATAGGGAAAGCATAAATATACTCGATGCTGTCATTTTCAACATCCCAATTAGTTACTTCGATGATGGGGTTGCCGTTTTTTCCTAATTTCATAGAATCGATGTAGCGCAACAAGAAACCATCGTTACTCATCATGTTGAATGCTTTTTGTTTCATGCTGCTTTTGAGTGGTACGTAAACCACAAAACGCTCGGGGCTTTCGGCTTCTCCTTCTATTTTCACTCTAAATTCCCTGTGGGCAAACGCATCTGCATTTTTCTTGAAGTTGACAATTTTGAATCGCATAACATCTTCAAATTCTGTCTTTGAAAAGGGAATGAAAAGCCTGTTTTTTAAACTGTTTCTTTTGTCTTTAATCTCCACTCTTACTCTGGTGGTTGAGTCATTTACACCTTTGAAAGTCCAATGCAAATCCAATTTTGTATTGTTGAGTGGGACAAATTGGTTGATTTCCGAATAGGGTTTTTTGGAGGTGACAACGGTCGATTCTTCGGCGGCAAAATGGTCCCATTTTTTCCAATCGGCTACTTGTTCGTAAACCGTTCCCGGGGCAGATTTTACGTAAAAATTAACCGCATAATCATACGATTTGATAAAGAAATACCAAAGCAGATAAGATACAAGCCCAACAGCAATCGATAATAAAACAATTTTTAATTTTCTTTTTTTAGACATGGAAGTTCTCTCTTTTTTGATTAGTTAAAAGATTATTTTTTTTAAACCTGACAAAAGTACTAGTTAATTTTCATTTTCAAATTTTGTACAACCCAATTCCCAACATTTTTTCCTTGCTCCACGCCAACTTTGATTGCTTGGATGTAGTGAATGCCTCCATACAACCTGCTGATGGCGGCTTCGTCGGCAGCTTTGTAGAAAGATTCAAAACTTCTGACGGGAAGCCCATAGGGAGTTTCGGTATCATCGTCAAACGAAAAATTATCGCCAAAAATATCAGTTAAGACAGTCGATGCCGCACCCGATGCCACCGAATGTCCGCTGGTATATTCAGGAAATGGCGGGGTTTGCAGGATGGGCTTCCACTCTTCGTCTATGTATTTGTTGATGAGTGTTTCCGGGCGAACGAGGTTGCTTCTGTATTTTTCGTCCCAAACGCTTATGAATGCTTCAAAAATTCCGATGGATGTTTTGGTATAATTGTGCACGGTCTCTGCAAAATCTGCATTTACTTTTCTGCTGGCTATTTTTGAAATACCGATCCAATGTGCGCCGGGTGTTATTTTTTTGGTAGCAAACATCAAATGCCCGCGATGGGTTGACACGTAGGGGTTGCAATCCCAAAATTGGGCGATTGTTATTTCTTCGGATGCATCTCCCTTTTTACTAATTTCTATACTTACGTCATACACGTGTTGGAGTTGTTTGTAAAACTCCGATTTTTTGTCCAACGAAAACGGGATGGGTTCCGTTGGCTTGAACTGAGCCGCCGAATCCAAAACGAGTGTCCGGATTTTGTTCCAATGGGGTTCAATCCCGTCCATATAATCAGGTGGTGTGGGTTGCCAGCGAGATGGATCGTCTGAGAAGACAGAATATTTTGGCATAGTCCGGGTTTGCTTGTAGTTGTCTTCATCCATCCATTTTTTGATATGAGCCGCCACTGCAAGACCATAGGTTTTGGAAGCTTCAAAACTTTTCGGGTTGGTTTTTCCCCAAATTCCGTACATGCTGTCGCGATAATCGGTAATCCTTTTTTCGGAAAAAATCAAGTTCTTACCAAGTTCATAATAGGCGGTCAAAGCGGCTACTTCAGGTTGGATAGGCTTGGTTGTGTCCAATGCCGGAATGGCAGTAAGCCCATGCAACTGGCCAGCCAAACTTTGGTATTTAGGGTTGTTTTGAGCCATAATTTCGTAAGCGGCCATATTAGGGTATAGGTAAATCCGGCTGGCTACCGGCGGAGAAAAAATATCGTGTATCATCACCTCGGTCAGTTTGTCAACTGCCCGATGGTAGTCTTCCGGTGACACGGTTATGGGCTTGTATTCTTTCTGGCATGAAAGGATAGCCAAGGCGGAGACGAGGGTTAAAACTGCTTTTTTCATAGTTTTTAGTAATGTGTTATTCGTTTTGTTATTATTAGTTTCTGGTAACTGGATTCAGGTTATTTTTGTCAATACTTATTTCTGTTTCGGGACTTAGTCACCGATTATGTAAAAGGTGTCATAATTCGTAATTCAAAATCAATTAATCTTCAAACCTCTCAAGGCTGTACAGTTCCGTTTCGTGGTTGTTATAAGTCACCAACAAATAATCGACTTGGTTTATTTTTATCACGTTAAGCCCTCTTACTTGTTTTTGGGTAAAATTAATTCCCAATTCCGGCGCGTTCACAATTTTTTCCCCCTGAAGTAAAACCGCACCGGCAAAACTATCAAACCGGCCATGATAAGGCTTCACACCAAAATAATTGCCGCCCAACAATACCTCTTTTTTCCCGTCTTGGTTGAAGTCGTAAGCGAGCATTTTTGTGATTGGAGCGGTTTGTAATGATTTTTCGAAAGGGAAAAAACGATATTTTCCATTTATTTTTTTAAGGTAGCCGGATGCCAACTCGTCAACTGTTAGGAGGTCAGTTTTGGGTAGCGATTTTTCGAAGATTTCTTCGACAGTTTTTCCTGCAAACGAGTGGTAGTTAGTGAATTTTTTCTTCAAGGATTCCATTTGAGAAGATAGCTCATCCAATCCGGGAACCGGAAAATATTGGTTGTCCCGGGCAAAGGCAACTACGGTTTCTTTGCTGCCGTTTTCGTCCAAATCGCCGTAATACATTTTCAAAGGATATTTTTTGGAAGCTGAGAACTTGGTGTTCAACCCCCAATTTCCCAGAAGATATTCCGATTTGCCATCTCCGTCTAAATCAAACTCTAAAATACTTTGCCACAAGCCATTGATTTTCTTTTCTAAATAGGTTTGAGAAACATTTTCAAATTTCCCTTGGTTGTTTTTCAAGAATACGGGTGACATCCATTCGCCGGTTGCAATCAAATCATCTGTGCCGTCTCCGTCAAAATCTGTCCAGACGGCATCGGTAATCATTCCTAAATTTTTAAAGGCATCTTCACTTTTAATTTCAAATTTCTCATCTTTATTTTCCAGCAAATAACTGTCCGGTATCTTGCCGAAATCGTATGAAAGCGGTCCTGAGCCTACAAAAAAGTCGATGTCGCCGTCTTGATCAAAATCATACGGGCGAACCACCGACCCGTTTTCATAATACTTAGGAAAATCTGCTTGCTTGGCAAAATTCCCCTTGCGGTCATTGAGGAATAATCGATCGAGCAACGGCAGCATTTTTTCGTAAAACTCGCCCCCGCCCGACACGGCAAATAAATCTAAAGATCCGTCTCCATTGACATCGATTAAGCAAGCTTCGGTTTCTTCTACCGCGTTTTCTTCTTTTGGAAATAAATTTACGGCTCTTTCAAATCCCGATTTCTTTTGAAGGAACAACTGTGCGGGTTCAAATTTTGCACCGCCAAAAAACACATCCTCCAAACCATTGCCATCCACATCACCAATTGCCACTGCCGGACCTCGATTGGAAATTCGGTAAGGAATTAGTTTTTGCCTGTCGAAATCGTTGAAATTGTTTTCTTTGTGGTCATAGGCTAGCCCGAAGTTGTCATCGGCAATTGCAAACCATTTTTTGATTTTTTTTGATGAAAATCCGGGAAAAGTATCCCGTTTTACTTGGGGTTTTAGAATCAATGTCTGATTTCGATTGACGTTTGTTAACTTTTGATAGGTTCGATCCGGCCAAATGACCCATAGTGAATCTATTTTAGTGAGGGTATCCAATCCGAAGAATAATGTGGGCTCGGATGAAGATTGAAACCCTTTGGTGGTGAAAAGTTGCTGATATTGGAGTTTTCCTTTTGTGTAGAGCGCAACTTTGGTTCCAATACCAAAACGATTGGGTTTGTCATAGTCAAACTTTACTTTCAGATAATTTCCGTTTGAGTTGTTTTTCAACAAATAGGGCAAATTATTTAGGTTGTTGACCACCAAGTCCAAATCACCGTCATTGTCTAAGTCTGCATAGGCAGAACCGTTTGAATTGGAAGGGATTTGCGGAATCCAAGTGGTTGATTTGTTTTCAAAATCATTTTTGCCGTTTCCTTTAAAAATGAAGTTGGGAATTTCCCCTGAAGGCATCATTTGGATGGCTTGCTGGTCAATCAACCGGGTGCTTTCCAATTTTTTCTTAATTTGCTCGTTCGATATGTATTTGATAAAATCAAGGTTGTTGGGCCGAATGGGGATTCCATTCGAAATAAACATATCTGGGTTGCTGTCTTGGTCAAAATCAGCAAAGAGTACAGACCAACTCCAATCGGTTGCCGCCACACCACTCATCAAGGCCGTTTCTCCGAAAAACTCGCCTTCATGATTGATTTGAAGCATGTTGCGCCCGAATTGATGGTGGTATTTAAGCGTTTCAGTCCGGTATCTTGACAATTCGGAATCGTCATCGCCCACGGATGATTTGATTACTTTTTCATCATCAGACAGCATGTCCAATGTCATGATATCGGGATAACCGTCGTGGTTGATATCCGAAACATCGCTTCCCATCGAAGAACGGCTGACGTGGCCAAATTTTTCTTTTACTTGCTCCTTGAAAGTCCCGTCGCCGTTGTTGAGATAGTAGTAGTCGTCTTCGTGAAAATCGTTGCTCACGTAAATATCTATGAAGCCATCTTGGTTAAAATCGGCCGTTGCGACACTCAACCCATAACTGTTAGGCCCGCCGAAAATCCCGGCGGCTTCACTGACATCGGTAAATTTATCGCCGTCATTGCGCATCAATTTGTCACCACTTTCGTAGTTGCGGTTGTTTCGGATGTTTGCCGGCCCGAATGAGTCTGTTGTATGGACGGCATGGTTGAGCAGGTACAGGTCTAAATCACCGTCGTTGTCGTAATCAAAAAATGCGGCGGAGGTGGAATAGTTGTCCAGACCTAAACCGTATTTAGTAGCTTCTTCTATGAAAGTACCGTCACCTTGGTTGATAAACAATTCATTATGGCCGTCAAAACCGTTTAAACCAACAACTGCCAACACATAAATATCTAAAAAGCCATCCCCATTAACGTCTGCCATGACCACACCGGTATTCCAATCACTTTTACCTGCAACACCTGCTTTTTCGGTAATATCCTCGAAAACAAAATTGCCTTTGTTCAGGTAGAGTTTATTGGGCAGTTGGTTGGCCGTAAAATAAATATCCTGAAGCCCGTCGTTGTTTATATCACCGATAGCTACACCACCTCCGTCGTAGAAATAGAGATAATCGAGTATGTTGAGTTTGTCGGATTCTTTCAAGTCGTTTCGAAAGGAAACACCAGATTTCTCTACCGGTATCTGCTCGAACAACGTTTCTTTTTTGTTTTTCGAACAAGAAATCATCCACAGGGAGAGGACAAAAATTCCTATTCTTTTAGTCATTCGTCTTATATAGCTTGGGTGTGTCATTGTTTCTGATTATCAATAAGTAGTTTTTGCCTGTCCAAAGAAGGGATTTGACCATGCCTTTTACAACAAAGTCTGAGCGGTTGGAGTCTGTCCAATCAAATGACCCGTCACCTTTTCCAAGTAAGACAGACCCCTGGTTGGCATCGAGGCGGCCAAATTGCGGTTTCAAATCAAAATAGTTTCCTCCGCTTATTATATCTATGTTTCCATCCCCGTTGAGGTCGGTTACTGTGATGGCTTTTACATTTGAAAATTGAACTTGTGCAGGAAGTTTTTTGATTTCAAAAGTTCCGTTTCCTTTATTTAGAGCGACTACACTTGCCGAACTCACGGCGGTTTTTTGAATAGTTTTGCCCAAAAGCTCTTTTGAAAATAAATCGGTTATGCTTTTCGAATTGTAATTTTCGTAGGAGTTGCTCTCTTTTTTAAGATGGGGTAGTTGTTCGGTAATCTCATTACGCAGGTATACAGGGATGTCTTTGCCATTGATAGTCCGGGTTTGTATTTGTTCAATGGTGCCGTTGTTGTCAAAATCATTGACAAAGAGTTTCATCGGATGGCCGGGCGTAGGCAGATAACTGGCGTTTTCACCAAAATTACCCAAAATCAAATCGGGTTTGCCATCTTTGTTGACATCTGCCGACTTGATGGCTTGCCACCAACCCGACAATGAATCCAATGACGTTTTGAGTTGAGACAAGCGCCTGCCGTTGTTTTTGTATATTTTCGGGCTCATCCAATCGCCCACGACCACCAAATCTTTGATGCCGTCTGCATCCATGTCTTCCCACAAGGCATCGGTAATCATGCCGGTTTCTTTCAAATCAAAAGCTTTGCTTTCAGAAACATCTTTGAAATTGCCTTTCCCATCATTTTCTAATAAAAGATGCGTTGGATTCGGGCCATACATACCAACAATACTCCTGGAAGCGATGAACAAATCAAGGTCTCCATCCCCGTCAAAATCTTCTGGTGCGATTGCAGACACATTGTTGCCGGTTGATGGCAATATCACGGCATCCTCAAAACCACCTCTCTTGTTGTTGATATACAGTCGGTTGTTGTACCACTGTTTTCCTTTCAAAGTTTCGTTGCCTCCGGCACCCACAATTAAATCGGCAAATCCGTCTCCGTTGACATCGCCAAATGCGGCGGTGGTATCTTCAAAATATTTATCCTTTTCAAAGGCAGGAAGGCTGATTAGTACAAAACTGTGATTGGGTTTTTGCAGGTAAAGATTTGCAGGGGAATTAGATGCGCCACCGATAAATACATCGTCTAGTCCGTCGTTGTTGATATCGCCAACCGCGGCTGCCGGCCCTTCTTGAGAAATCGGTTTTGACACCAATTTTTCGTAATCGTAATCGGCGTAAATATTCTCGAAATGTGGTTTGAAATCGGAAATAATTTCAGTTAAAAGAGGCTTGGTTTTTTTAGAAGCACCGTAAGACGAATAGTTGCCCGATGCATCGGTTTGATTGAATGTGAGGGTTTGGTTGACAGCTTGGTTTTTTAGGGTCTGAAAAGTTTGATCCGGCCAAATGATGTGGATAGAATCTACGGTTAAATGATTGCCCAAGCCGACCGTTATTTCGTAATCGACAGAGGATTGGAAACCCCGTGAGGGCATCATTTCAGTATAATAGTTTTGCCCGTTGTTAAATATTTTGACTTTTGCCCCGATAGCAAATGTATTGGGAGCTTTGCCCTTCAACCTGAACTTCAGATGCTGATTTTTGTTTTTCAGGTTGGATTCGTTCCGATAAACAAAAAGCGGTTTGTTGACGTTATTGACAATCAGGTCTAAATCGCCGTCGTTGTCTATGTCTGCGTAAGCCGAACCGTTTGAAAAAGAGGGTTCGTCCAATCCCCAATCTGCCGCTTTGTTGCTAAAGGTAAGGTCTCCATTGTTTTTAAATGCGTAGTTTGGAATGGGCATGGAAGGCATTTTCCCGACAATGGAGTCAACGGCTTCTTTTTTGCCATAAATCAGCATTTTTTGGATGATGTCATTGGCAAAAAAATTCATAAAATCTTGATCGGTCAGGTCGTGTAAGATCCCGTTGCTGACAAAGACATCGCGATAACCGTCGTTGTCCATGTCAAACAGGATTGCGCCCCAAGTCCAGTCGGTTTTGGCAACACCGCCGTAAAATGCAATTTCCGAAAAAGTTTCATTTTGATTGTTCAGCTGCAAGGCATTGTGCATGAATTGGTTGTAAAAATCTTGCTTTTCTTGGAATTTGCGCAAATCAAAAGATTCGAAGGTGCTTACTTGTTTGAGCCTATTGTCTTGTTCGGGAAGCATATCGGTTGTGAAAATGTCCGGATAGCCGTCGTTGTTGATGTCTGCGATGTCTGCCCCCATCGAGAAAAAACTCATGTGGCCGGCCCAATCGCGTGAAGCCTCTTTAAAAGTCCCATTTTTTTGATTGATGTAGAGATAATCTTGTTCGTAAAAGTCGTTTGATACATATATATCTTGCCAACCGTCTTGGTTGACATCCCCAACATTTAGCCCCAAACCAAAACCAATCAAACTGCCAAAGATACCCGCTTGCTCGCTGACATCCGTAAATTTGCCGTTGTCGTTGCGTAGCAATTTATCATTTCCGCCTTTCATGGCTTCGGGGATAGACCATTTGTCTGCCCTGAGGTTTCTCCGGTTGTTGTAGCCAAGTGAAGACACCGAAATAAAGCTGTTGTTTAGGATATAGACATCCAAATCACCATCGCCGTCATAGTCAAAAAATGCGGCATGGGTCGTGAAACCACTGTCTGCCAGGCCATATTCTTCCGATTTTTCGGTAAAAGTCAGGTCGCCATTGTTGATGTACAATTCATTTTTTTGGTTATCGCCGGTTACCGCGCCTGCATTACACACGTAAATATCCAATAACCCATCGGCATTGATATCGACAAAAACCACCCCGGTCGACCATTCGTTGATACCCGCTACGCCTGCTTTTTCAGTGATATCTTCAAACTGAAAACTCCCTTTGTTAAGATAAAGTTTGTTTTTACCCATGTTGGAAGTCAGGTACAAATCGGGGAGCCCGTCGTTGTTCAGGTCGCCGAGGCCGACTCCGCCACCGTTGTAAAAATTCCGGTATTTGAAGACATTCAGTTCGGGTGAACTCTCGATTGAGTTTTCGAAATGAATACCTGTTTGATCCGGATTGAGCTTGGTGAAAAGCGAATTTTTACCCGTTGAATATTCATTTGAAGCATCGGCTTCTTTTTCTTTTTTACAGGCTACAATCGAGAGCAAGCAAAGGAATATCAGATACTTTTTCATGGTTATTTTTTTATTGGTTGAGCCGAAATTTTGATGAATTGAAGACTGTCGTTATTTTTTGAAATCACAAGATGAGGTTCATTTCTGATGATAATTTTCTGTATATCCCTGACTTGGCCATCTATAAAGAAAGAAGGCTCGGTGTAAACCGAAAAACCGCCTTTTTTGTCATTTAATAGAATCAAACCTTTTGAAGCATCTTGCCTGCTCAATTGTGTGTTGAGTTGATAATTGTTTCCTGCTAAAACAACATCCGGAAACCCGTCTTTGTTCAAATCTTCTGTCGTCATTGCATACACAGATGAAATTTGAGCTAAATTAGGCAAATCCTGTGACATGAAAGTGCCGTCACCTTGGTTGATAAAGACCGTGGATTCGAGTTTATAAACTTGTTTTTTGTAGGCGTTATCCAATTTTTTTTGAGAAAAAATAGCTGAAAATTTTGCTTGTGCAAAGGCTCTATAGGATAAATATTTTTTGTTGATTGATGGGATTTGCGACACAATCTCGTCTTTGGAGGCAAAAGCCATTTCGTTTCCTTTGTAAAAATAAGAAACTACCGGTTCGATCGAGCCATTGTCATCAAAATCATTGCTATACAGCGTGACTGGTTCTTCTTCGGAAGCTTTGAGCCGGGTGTTTAGCCCCCAGTTTCCGGCTACAAAATCGAGCAATCCGTCGTTGTTGAAATCAGCGATTTTGACCGAATTCCAAAAGCCATTTGTTTTTTCGAGGTGGTTGTTTTTTTGGGTGGTAAAAACACCGTCTTTGTTGAGCATTATCGTGATAGGCATCCAATGCCCGGCAAGAACCAAATCAGGATATCCGTTGTGGTCTATATCTTCGATACCGAGGTCATAAATCAAGCCCAAATCTGCCAAATCGGGTGCTTTGGAAGCAGTCACTTCTATAAAATTACCTTTTCCGTCGTTTTCAAAAAGATAATTTTTTGCTGAGATTCCAAATTTCCATGGCAAGCTATTGGAACCCAATACCAAATCAAAATCACCGTCCTTGTCAAAATCAAAGGCTTTTGCAACCGATGCGTTGATGGCGATATTTTTAAAATTTAAGGTGTCCAAAACAAATTTACCGTTGTGGTTTAGAAATAGTTTGGGTTGCAACGGCTCTCCGGAGAGAAATTCGTTGCCTCCGCCCAACACGAGTAAATCGGAGTCGCCATCGCCATCGGCATCAAAAAACAAGCTTGCTGTATTTTCGCGTTTACTGTCAGATTCTATATCGCTCTGCGGATTGGGGATAAAACTTCCATCCGGTTGTTGCAAAAGCAAAATAGCTTTTTTCCATTTTGAATTGCCAATAAACAAGTCTTCCAAGCCATCTTTGTCAACATCGGCAACAGAAACCTTGGAGCCTAAGTTGGTCGTTGTATAAGGTACCAACGGATTTCGTATGAATTCCAGGACTTCATTGTCTTCGTGTAGGTAGGGGACGGATATTTTGGTATTCCGCAGGTAAGATTTGTTTTTATTGCTTTGAAATTCTTTGTAATAGAATCCGGCCGCGTTATTTTCAATTGCCAGTATGGACTGATTGGCAGCTAGGCCTTTGAATGTTTGATAAGCTCCTGAACTCCACACAACTTGCATAGAATCTATCGTTTGATGGTTGCCGATGCCTATGTGGATTTCCGGCGAAACTGCGGATAAATAGCCTCGTGTGGTGTAGTTTTCAAACATTTGGACACGACCGTTTTGATGAACATAAACTTTGTTACCGATGCCAAAGGTGTTCTTAGAGCCGGACTTAAACTTGATGTTTAAAGAGTGGGCAGACTTGTCTAAAGTTGTGGTTTTGTTTTCGAGAAGAAAAGCCTTTTCGTCGATGTTGTTGACCACCAAGTCCAAATCGCCGTCATTGTCGAGGTCGGCGTAAACAGCTCCGTTGCTGAATGAGGGCAAATGGTCAACCCAATTAGAAGACTCATCCGAGAATCTCAGGTTTTTTTGATTTTTAAAAAAATAATTAGAAACCTTGATTTCCGGTAAACCTTTGGTCAATATCGAATCTTTTTCCGAAAGGCCAGCCCTTATCCTTTTTTGGATTTGATCATCGACAATGAAATTGATAAAATCCATGTCGTTGGTTGCGCCTTTTATGCCGTTGGTAATGTATAAGTCTTTCCAACCATCGTTGTCAAAATCGGCGAACAGGGGCGACCATGACCAGTCTGTCGCCGCCACACCCGACTGAAAAGCAATTTCGGAGAAGCGGTTGTTGCCACGGTTCAGTTGCAAAGAATTTTGCATGTATTGATAAGCATAATTGTTTTTGCGATATTGCTCGTAGATTTGATAGGGGTAATCACGTCCGGCAGTTTGAAATCCGGTAATATCTTCCGGTAGCATGTCGAGGGTCATCAAATCGGCTAAACCGTCGTTGTTGAAATCGCCGGCATCTACCCCCATCGATGAATGAGAAGTGTGGCCGATAAATTTATTGTTTTTTTCTATTATATCTTCAAAAGTACCGTTGCCTTTGTTGATATAAAAATAATCATTTTCAAAAAAATCGTTGGCTACATAAATATCCGGATACCCATCGTTGTTTACATCATTCACGACAACACCCAATCCGTAACCGATGAGGCCATTGTGAATACCCGAATTCACGGTCACATCTGTATAGAAACCATCCTTGTTTTGTAGCAACTTGTCACCAGCCAAAGTGTCCGGGATATCTCTTTTTGAGCCGTTTCCATACGTCCGGTTCGGATAAACCGAATGATTGAGTAAAAACATATCGAGGTCACCGTCCAAGTCGTATTCAAAAAAGGCCGCTTGGGTGGAAAACGACGAAATATCGAGCCCATAGGATGCGGCATCCTCTTTAAAGACCGGAATTCCATCAGAGCCAACTCCTTGGTTTATATAAAGTTTGTTCTTATCTTGGATGTGCAGATACTTTCCCAGTTTACAAACATAAATATCCATCAGCCCATCGTGGTTGATGTCAACAGTCGTCACGCCCGTAGTCCACCCGTCAGCATTTTCTATCCGGGCGGCTTGTGTGGCATCCCTGAATTTTAAATTTCCCTGATTGAGATACAGTTTATCCGCTCCCATGTTGGCCGTAAAATACAAATCTTTTTTACCGTCATTGTTGAAGTCGGCAACTGCCACTCCGGCTCCGTTGTAGAAATACAGATAGGTAAGAATGTTGAGTTTGGGTGTTTCGGTAAGCCGATTTTCAAAATCCAAGCCGGTTTCGGAGGCATCTTTTCGCACGAAACGTTTGTCCTCTTTTTGGCAGGAAATCAAAAAGAGGGAGGTGTAAAACACGATAAAGATACAGCGGGAATTTTTCATTTGTTTCTATAAAAAAAGCCCATAAAGATAGGACATTCGCGGTAGTGTTAGAAATGAATTTTCTTCGTGTTTTGCATCGGGATGGATGCGTATAAATTTAGCAAAGTGCTGATGATAATGATGTTTTTCAGGATGTATTGCCCGACCATAGAGAGTGATTTTGAAGAAAGATTAAAGGTCAATTCCGGATCGAAAAAAAATGGAAAAAATGTGCAAACCATGTGTGCAATGGCCACTTTAATTATCAATTTGGTTTGAATGTTCAAAATCAAAAACATGCCAATCCATGTTTCCAACAGAGCCAACAGCGTGAGCGATAATCTTCCTTGTATAATCCCGAAAGTCATTTTACGGATTGTCATTTCTGCCAAGTCTTCCGCCGGGCTTAAGTGCGGGAAAAACTTTAATACACCAAACAGCAGATAGACAAATCCGATGCTGTATTGCAACCAATTAATCTTTTTTATGCTTAATTTTAGGCTTTCAATCACGGTTTTCTTTTTGTTTGCTAAACTAAAGCTTTGATAGAAGCCAATGATTGAACCATGCATTAAAATAGTTTAACGAAAGTTTAAACAAGCTAATAAAGGTCTAATATCAGTGTTTGGATGGTAACAAAAGGATTAATTTGACAAAAACAAAATAAAAACGGACACCTGCGCAATTCGAAAAACCCTGAAACTTGAAACTTAAAAACCTATATCTCACAATTTTCGGAATTTCTGTCATTGGTTTGTCAATAGTGCAATACCAGTATTTAAAAATAGGACTTAACCTGGCACAGGTGCAGTTCAATCAGAAGATTGCGCAATCAATACGGTCGATTAAATCTGATTTGTACTTGGAAAATGAACTGACCTATTTGGTCGGAAAGTCGATGACCAAAGACAATTACGGGATTCCGATGAGTTTGGACAGCATTTCGGACGCTTCTAACTATTTCATGAATGCGTTCTTGTCGGCCAAACTGATTGAAAACGGCATCAAGGCAGATTTTTCCTATCGCATTTTGGACAAAGACTCGGTGGCCTATCTCTCAAATTTGAAAACGGATAGGAAGGCAAACGATTTGCTCAAATATCCCATTATTCTCGGCGGATATTTACCCCAAACTTTAGGGAAAGAGGTAATCGTCGAATTGTCTTTTGAGAACATCAACGCTTATTTTATATCTCAACTTAATGGTTTGACGATTCCGAGTTTGTTGTTTCTGCTTTTTATCATCGCCGTAGTTATTTGGGTTTTAAGGTCTTTTTATTGGCAACAAAACGTTATCACGACGACCAACGAGTTTATCAACAACCTCACGCACGAACTCAAAACTCCGGTTTTCTCAATTGGTTTGGCTACTAAAATTTTAGAAGAAAAAGCAACCCCTTCGCAAAAAGAAATGATTGCACTAATCCGTACGCAAAACGACAAGCTCAAAACACATATCGATAAAGTATTGCAATTGGCAGGCATGGAAAGAAGTGGGCATGTAGTTAACTTGCGTCAATTGGATTTCTATCCGATTTTAAAACAATTGTCTGTTGATTTTGAGCAAATTGCAAAATTGAGCGAGGCCAGTTTTACTTACGACATTGAAGAAAAACCCTATTTCATTTTGGGAGAAGAAACACATTTGAGCAACGCATTCAACAATTTGTTGGACAACGCGCTCAAATACCGGAAAGAGAACGCGAAAATAAATTTGGAAAGCAAGATTGTCAAAAACAATTTGAATGTCAGGATACAAGACAACGGCATCGGCATCAAGAAAGAAGATATTCCGAAGTTGTTCAAAAAATATTTCAGGGCTTCTTCGGGCAATGTCCACAACGTGAAAGGGTACGGATTGGGGCTGCACTACGTTAAACAAATTGTCAAACTGCACCGTGGAAGGATTTCGATTGAGAGCAGTGTGGGAGAGGGGACAACGATGGTGGTCACAATTCCGTTGATTCGAAATTAAAAAACCTGAAAAGTCACCAAACCCTTTCGGGGTTGGCTAAAACATACAGATAACGATTGTAAACTTAAAGATATGAATCATTCACACACGATTTTGCTGGTCGAAGACGATCAAGATTTGGGCTATCTGCTTTCGGAATACCTGAAGATGAAGGCATTTAACATCATCTGGAAAACTTCCGGCAAAGATGCCCTAAACGTTATGGATACGCAAAAATTTGATTTGTGTATTCTGGACATCATGTTGCCGGAGATGGACGGTTACACACTTGCCGCTGCCATCAAACAAAGATTTCCCCAAACTCCGTTTATGTTTTTGACCGCCAAAGCCATGAAAATTGATGCATTGAAAGGTCTTAGTTTGGGAGCCATTGACTACTTGCGAAAGCCCATCGATGAGGAGGAATTGGTGATGCGGATTGAAGTATTGCTGAATCGGTTTGCGCATGAGGAAACCATATCTAAAAAATCAAGCCTGTACCATATAGGCCAGTATGAATTTTCCCCTGAAAATCTACAACTCAGCTATCACGGAAACATTGTACAACTGACACAAAGAGAAAACGACATTTTGTTGATGCTCGTTCAGCACAACAATCAAATTTGCTCACACAAAGACATTCTTACTAAATTGTGGGGGAAGAATGATTATTTCAATCGAAAAAGCCTGAGTGTTTTCATTACCCGCTTGCGGAAATATTTAGCTAAGGACTCTTCAATCCACGTTGAAAATATACACAATCAAGGATTTATATTGAAAATTGGATTATAAAATAGCGAGAGTACAATGTATATTCTGTTGTCCGCGAGTCTTAATCATACTATAACAGAATTTCAATCTGACTAAAATATAAAATATCCATGAAAGTTCATTAGTTAACATGGTATTTTTTAAAATGTCATTTTAGAGCGCAGTCGAGAAACCTTTATATGGTCTCGACTGCGCTCGACTTGACATCTAATTACTTAAAATAGAAAAGGATTTAATCTATCAGAATAACAACTTTGTTTTCATTTGACTCTACTGTGCCCGAATCTATCATTAGGCACCATACATTGTCTTTTTTAGAAAACATTTTTTCAAAAGATTCTGTCGATTCAAAGCTCCCTTTGATTTTTACAAAACCTTTTTTCAAGGTTGAAACGATCGGGGCGTGGTTGTTGAGTATTTGAAATTCCCCATTGGATCCCGGAAGTGATACCACCTCCACTTTGTCATTGAAGATAACGGCTTCAGGCGTAATGATTTCTAAAAACATATTTTTTTGTTTAAAGCATTAAACTTCTGCCAACATTTTCTCTCCGGCTTCGATGGCTTCTTCGATGGTGCCTTTCAAGTTGAAAGCAGCTTCGGGAAGGTGATCTAATTCCCCGTCCAAAATCATGTTGAAACCCTTGATGGTGTCTTTGATGTCAACAAAAACTCCGGGAATACCGGTGAACTGTTCTGCCACGTGGAAGGGTTGAGACAAAAACCGTTGGACTCTGCGCGCGCGAGAAACAACCAATTTGTCTTCGTCACTAAGTTCTTCCATACCCAAAATGGCAATGATGTCCTGCAATTGTTTGTACCGTTGCAAAATTTCTTTGACACGTTGTGCGCAGTTGTAGTGTTCGTCACCCAAAATCTCGGGGGTAAGGATCCTTGAAGTGGAATCAAGCGGGTCAACCGCCGGGTAAATTCCAAGCTCGGCAATCTTGCGTGACAAAACCGTGGTAGCATCCAAGTGGGCAAAGGTCGTAGCAGGTGCGGGGTCGGTCAAGTCATCCGCAGGTACGTAAACCGCTTGGACAGAGGTGATGGAACCTCGTTTGGTTGAAGCAATGCGTTCTTGCATTGCGCCCATTTCGGTTGCCAATGTTGGTTGGTAGCCTACCGCAGAAGGCATCCTACCCAAAAGTGCGGAAACTTCAGATCCGGCTTGGGTAAACCGGAAGATGTTGTCCACAAAGAATAGTACGTCTTTCCCTTGTCCGTCTCCTGCTCCGTCCCGGAAATATTCAGCAACAGTCAATCCGGAAAGCGCCACACGGGCACGTGCCCCGGGAGGTTCGTTCATCTGTCCGAAAACGAAAGTTGCTTTCGATTCTTTTAATTCTTCTTCATTTACTTTAGACAAGTCCCAACCACCTTCTTCCATCGAATGTTTGAACTCATCCCCATATTTGATAATACCCGATTCAATCATCTCACGAAGCAAATCATTCCCTTCACGGGTACGTTCACCTACGCCGGCAAAGACCGACAAACCGCCGTGCCCTTTGGCTATGTTGTTAATCAATTCCTGGATCAAAACGGTTTTTCCTACGCCGGCACCGCCAAACAATCCGATTTTTCCTCCTTTGGCATAGGGTTCAATTAAGTCAACAACTTTAATTCCAGTATAAAGAACTTCTGTAGAAGTCGTTAAATCTTCAAATTTGGGTGCTTCCCTGTGAATCGGGAGGCCATTTTTTCCGGCTTTTGGCAAGGATTTCATACCATCGATGGCGTCTCCCACTACGTTGAACAAACGGCCGTAAACATTGTCGCCGATGGGCATTTGAATCGGTGCGTGCGTTGCCACAACCGCTACACCTCGGCTCAAACCATCGGTAGCGTCCATGGCCACAGTCCTCACGGTGTTTTCGCCAATATGCGACTGAACCTCAAGTACTAAAACCGAACCGTCTGCCTTTGCAATTTCCAAACTGTCGTATATTTCAGGTAATTGATTTTCCTTGTTTTCAAAAATTACATCGACTACAGGGCCGATAATTTGAATGACTTTTCCTACTAATTTTGACATGGAATGGTATTTTTATATTTTTAAAATTCCCTTAATTTTTCAGGGTGCAAAGATATTATTTTATCAATAAAAAACCATAGTAAAATACTCGATTTTTTAAGGAATAAAAAAATCATTCCACCGTAACAGACTTGGCTAAGTTTCTGGGTTGGTCAACATTACAACCTCTTAAGACAGCAATGTAATAGGATAATAGTTGCAAGGGTATAGTGGTCAGCAAAGGGGTGAAGGCTTCTAAAGTTTCTGGTACTTCGATGACGTGGTCTGCCAAAGTGCGGACGTGTTGGTCTCCTTTGGTAACTACCCCGATTATTTTTGCCTTGCGTGATTTTATTTCTTGGATGTTGCTCACAACCTTTTCGTAATGGCCGTGTTTGGTTGCAATGACAACCACCGGCATTTGATCGTCAATCAACGCGATGGGACCGTGTTTCATCTCTGCTGCTGGATAACCTTCTGCATGGATGTAAGAAATTTCCTTTAGCTTTAGTGCACCTTCTAAGGCAACCGGAAAATTATAGCCCCTTCCGAGATAGAGGAAGTTGGTAGCGTTTTTAAAGATTTCAGCTACTTTGGCGATGTGCTCATTCTGTGCCAATGCTTGTTCTACTTTGGCTGGAATGCGTTCCAATTCTTGTAAGTGGAGGTGATAGTTCGATTCGGAAATATTACCGTTTGCTTTGGCTATCCGAAGAGCCATCAGGGTCAGCACCGTGATTTGGGTTGTAAAAGCTTTGGTAGATGCAACCCCGATTTCGGGTCCGGCATGGGTGTAAGAACCAGAATCAGACTCTCTGGCAATCGAGGAGCCTACCACGTTGCAAACACCATAGACAAAGGCACCTTTTTTTTTAGCTAATTTGATGGCAGCTAAGGTGTCTGCCGTTTCACCCGATTGCGATATGGCAATCACCACATCGTCATTTTGAATAATCGGATTGCGATATCTGAATTCGGAGGCGTATTCGACTTCAACCGGAATGCGTGCAAAATCTTCAAACAGGTATTCAGCAACCAATCCCGCGTGCCAAGAAGTTCCACAACCGATGATAAGGATGCGTTTGGCGTTGATAAATTTTTGCAGATGGTCTTCCATACCTGACATCTTGATGATGCCCTCACCGGGCAAAAGCCGACCTCGATAGGTGTCCGTTATGACTGCCGGTTGCTCATAGATTTCTTTGAGCATAAAGTGCGGGTATCCCCCTTTTTCAATTTGATCGAGACTCAATTGAAGCTCTTGAATGTAGGGAGTGACCAAAGAATCATCTTCTATTTTTCTGACTTTGACTTCTTTACCTAATCGGATAACAGCCATTTCTTCATCTTCGAGATAAAGTGCATTGTTGGTGTATTCTATAAAAGGAGAGGCATCGGATGCGATGAAAAATTCACCTTCGCCTATACCGATGGCAAGCGGGCTTCCCAATCGTGCAACGACAATTTCGTTGGGTTTTTGTTTGTCAAAAACAGCAATAGCATAGGCTCCGACTACTTGGTTTAAGGCTACTTGAACAGCTTTGCCTAGCTTGAGTTTTTGATTGATTTGTATGTCTTCAATCAAATTTACTAAAACCTCGGTATCAGTTTCCGAATGAAAATGATAACCCCTGTTGGTCAATGTTTTTTTGATGGCATCGTAATTCTCGATGATTCCGTTGTGAATGATAACCAAGTTTCCGGAGTTCGAAATATGTGGATGCGAGTTGATATCGTTTGGGCTACCGTGTGTGGCCCATCGGGTATGGCCCAGGCCGATGTTTCCGGAAGTTGAAACAACTTTCTTTTCCAAATCAGAAACTTTACCTTTTGTCTTACATATTTGGATATCTGACTGACTGTACAGCATGATGCCTGCACTGTCATATCCCCTGTATTCTAATCGTTTAAGTCCTTTTAGAATAATAGGGTATGCTTCCCTATGTCCGATATAACCTACAATTCCACACATAAATGTTTAGTTATCAGGTTTTGTAAAAATGATTTCTAATTTTAATTTTTTATTTTCGTTTTCCTGCGATGTATTGTTACCAAAAAGGACGGTTCCTAATGGATTGAATGCTGTAAAACGCGGAATATTTTTTATTGTCGCATCGGCAGCTGCGTTTTTGATTCTCGAATTTCCCAGAACGGTAACGTTGTTAGTAACAACCACGCCCAATGGGACATTGATTGAATCTTTCCGGATGATGTTTTTGATGTGGTCTGTCAACCTGATTTTGTATTTTATCCCTTTGCCGTTTGCGTCTTTTTCGATGATGCCTCCAAAAGTAGTCCTCGATTGAAAGACGTTGTTGACTATGATTGGGTCATTGGTAAAATCGGCAATGGGTATATTATTTTTAAGGTCATAGATAAAAATCCGAGTAGGTTCAATGCTTAGTTGCGTGGTTTGTTGGTCAATGTAGAAAACCAAGTTTGCCTCATTGACGAGCCAATCATTTTTCTTGATTTCGGTCAGTTGGTCTGCTTCACCATTCCCGTCTTCGTCCGGCCCGAAAAGCTCAACTACAGCCATTGAACCTGCTCCGCCTTTGACGTATAAACGCTCGTCGCCTTGCACAAGGTTGGCATTCTGAACAATCGTTTCGACCGCGGGGTTAAATTCTTGAACAAAAGTATTTGCCTTTACCCCACCCATTAAAAAAGTTAAAGTAGCATCTGCCCTTTCAGTGACTTCTGAGGTTGTACCATCTGGATTGGTCACAGTTCGGGTTTGGTCAAAAGTGTAATTCATCTGTATGTTGGCACGGTTAAAATCGATTAACAACATACCTGTTTCATTGGGGTTGGTCGGCTCGGCAACAAAATACAATCCGCGGAAAAAATTCTGGAAATTATTCAAATTACTCAGTTCTTCGGAGCCTTCTTTGTCTAGTATTTTTGTTTTAAAAAAATCTTTGTCCAATTCTACACGCAACTGTGGAGCCAATCGTTGGTTAGGGATGGTGTCAACAGCGGGATCTCCTGTCTCTGGAAAAACTAAAATTTCTTTATTGCTCGGTACAAAAGCATCTTCTGAAAACAACAGCGGCCCGACTTGTCCAAACAATTCGTCATGCTTGTCAGAATAAATAGGAATGCTTGCTTGAAAATCTTCGTTGGGATCTAAGGCTGACAAGAAAAATTTGTTTTCGTAAACCGATAATTTATAGGGTTTATCTCCAAAAATGGAGTCCAATCTGTAAATTGACTCGCCTTCGGTCGTGATTTCCGTCCGCGTACTGAAATAAGGGACGTTGAGGATGACGTTTTTGATTTCCGGATTGACACCAAATTTAGGATCAACTTGGTTGAGTGCTAACTGAACTGCAACATTGGCTTTGAGTTTGCCGTAAACGGGATCGTTTGATACACCAAGGAGATGAGCGGGCAAATTACTGGTTTCTATCGCAGGGCTGATGCGTTTATTGTAGGCTTTGACGAAGGTTTCAGAGAACCTGCCTACTTCAAAGTTGTTGCCACCAACAATATCGGTTCCTATTTCGCTGAATTCTTGGCTACAGGATAGGAATAAAATAACAAAGCCAAAAACTGAAAACAATCTAAACCAAATCTGCTTTCTATTGGTCATAAACAAAAAAAATAAGGAGGGTTAATCAATCAAACTGTTGTAAAATTCGGTGTATTTTTCAGAAAAAGAGTTCTGCGTTTGGAAGTCTAGATATTTTTTTCCTGATTCGATAAGATAGCTTTCTACTTCTGATGAAATGGTTTTTGAACCCTTGATGACTGCATCCGAGTTGTCAATTCCAAGCTTCATAAGGTTGTCAAAACTTGGCTTTAGAATTTTTTCAATTTTGGCATATTCAATACCGTCAAACTTGATTTTGTTGATAAGATTCGGATCTAAAGTATTTTCAAAAGCTTCATTAAAGACTGTAAAAACAATTTTTGAATCTCTAAACAAAGGCTCGTCATGGTAATATTCCCGCAAATAAAGTGGGAAAAGCGAAGCCATCCAGCCTTGTACATGAATCACATCCGGAGCCCAATTGAGCTTTTTGACGGTTTCTATCACACCTTTGGCAAAAAAAATCGCCCGCTCGTCGTTGTCTTCAAAAAGTTTTCCTTCTTCATCGCAAAAAGTAGCTTTCCGTTTGAAATATTCATCGTTGTCAATAAAGTAAACTTGGATTCTTTCTTTGGGGATAGAAGCAACTTTGATGATTAAAGGCATATCCATGTCGTTGATAACCAAATTCATACCCGAAAGCCGGATCACTTCGTGCAATTGATGCCTGCGCTCGTTGATGTTTCCGTATCGCGGCATAAAAATTCGGATTTGGCCACCGAGTGAATTAACCAATCGAGGAGCTTCATAAGACATGGAAGAAATTTCTGTCTCTGGTAAATACGGCAAAACTTCAGACGAAACGTACAAAATTCTTCGGTCTTTCATAATTGGGTTTCAAATGTAAATATTACTTCCTTCTTGCGACACATTGCGGAAGCAGAAAAGAACGAATTATAGATTATTTAACATCAACTGGATGGGGCAGATTTTGATTCCAACTCATTTTCATGTTTAGAAACTTTGCAAAAGTACAAAAATTTATGCGAATTGGTCTTAAAATATTAAGTTTGCAGCCGCTAAAATATACAGATGGTAGTTTTTGACAGGCAAGTTGATTTGTCCGTTTACATAAAAGAAAGGCTTAAGACAAGCCAATCGTTGGGATTGGTTCCCACTATGGGAGCCTTGCACGAGGGGCATCTCTCTATTGTCCGCAAAGCGTTGGCAACCGACCAATATGTGGTGGTCAGTATTTTTGTCAACCCAACCCAATTTGACAACCCCAACGATTTGAAAAATTATCCAAGGATTTTGAATGCGGATTTAGAAAATCTTGCTTCGATTGATGCTGAAAGAATCGTGGTTTATACGCCAACAGTCGAAGATGTTTACGGTTCGAATCCCGTTTCTGAAAACATCAATCTGGGCGGCCTTGATCTGCAAATGGAGGGAAAATTCAGAAAAGGGCATTTTCAAGGTGTCGCAACGGTAGTCAAAAAACTATTTGAAATAATCAAGCCCCAACACGCTTATTTCGGTGAGAAAGATTTCCAGCAATTGCAGATTATCCGGTATTTAGCCAAAAGTTTTCAATTGCCCGTCCAAATTATCGGTTGTGAAATCTATCGCGAAGCCAACGGCCTGGCTATGAGTTCGAGAAACCGGCTTCTATCGGAAGAGGACAAACAAGCAGCTGGTTGCATTTTCCAATCGCTGATGCGTGCCAAAGAGGTTTTTCAGATCAAAACTTTTGATGAAATAAAACAACAAGTCAATACCGATTTTGAAAACCATGAACTGTATCAATTGGAATATTTCGAAATCGCCGAATCCGAAACTTTGGCAATACATACGCACAAACACGCAAACAAAAAATACCGCGGATGCATTGCAGTTTTTGCTGGAAGCGTCCGATTGATTGACAACATTCCACTTAATTAATTACCTTTGCACCATGCAAATTCAAGTCGTAAAATCTAAAATTCACAGAGTCACGGTCACGGGTGCCGATCTCAACTATATCGGAAGCATCACCATCGATGAAGACCTGATGGACGCTGCCAATATCATTGAAGGGGAAAAGGTGCATATTGTCAATATCAACAATGGCGAACGCATCGAAACTTATGTCATCAAAGGCTTGCGAAAGTCCGGTGAAATTACGCTCAATGGCCCTGCCGCCCGCCGTGTACATAAAGGCGACATCATCATCATCATTTCCTATGGTTTGATGGATTTTGAAGAAGCAAAAAGCTTCAAGCCATCCATCGTTTTTCCGAACGAATCCGACAACTCCTTAACCTGATGATTTGAAATCGACCTTCATCAAGTTTCTTAAAAATGTTGTGCCGTTACTCATCGGCGTTTTGTTGATTTGGTATTCGTACCATCGATCTACACCCGAACAAATTGACACAACAATTGCGTACATGAAACAAGTCAGCCCTTGGTTGATATTTCTCTCCATTTTATTCGGGATTTTGAGCCATCTTTCCCGTGCTTGGCGTTGGAAATACATCTTCCAACCTTTAGGGTATAAACCCCGGTACATCAATAGTTTACTGACAGTGCTTTCTGCATACTTCATCAATTTGGGTATCCCGCGGGCGGGTGAAGTCAGCAGGGCCGCCAGTATTTCTACCTATGAAAAAATCCCGTTTGACCAATCTTTTGGAACCATCGTGGCCGAGCGAGTGATCGATTTGTTGGTGTTGTTCTCATTGATTGCTTTTGTGCTTTTTTTTCAGACAGACGAACTCATCAAATTTGTCTTTAAAGAAGATTTCAGCTTTACCAAATTACTAGCTGTCTTTGCCTTGCTTTTTTCAGCGGCCGTTATGGGCTTCCTTATCCTGAAAAAATCGAAACTTCCGGTTGCCGTCAAATTAAAAAAATTCTCTCAAGGGGTTTGGGAAGGTTTTTGGAGTTTGAAAAAAATGAGCCGCAAAGGGGCTTTTTTGGTGCATACTTTATTTATTTGGGGAATGTATGTGTTGATGTTTTACGTAGTAGCTTTGAGCATTCCGGAAACAGCCAAACTTCCTTTGATTGCCATACTGACTGCTTTTGTCGTGGGTGGTTTATCGATGAGTACGACCAACGGCGGTATCGGCATTTATCCGATTGCAATTCAACAAATACTGTTGCTGTATGATGTGCCACCCGAAAGTGGTTTGGCATTTGGCTGGATTATCTGGATTGCTCAAACCGTATTGGTCATCACCACCGGATTTTTATCGCTGGTGCTGTTGCCGATTGTGAATCGGAAATAATATTTTTATAAAAAATCTAATTCCGTACATTTGAAACATGGCCAAAATAAAAACAGCGTTTTTCTGTCAAAACTGCGGAACCCAATTTGCCAAATGGCAGGGGCAATGTACCTCCTGTAAAGAATGGAACACCATTGTAGAAGAATTAATCAATACCGGGCATGCATCTGCTTCAATTTCTTTGGGGACATCTTCCCCAAAATTGCCCAAACCCCAACGCATCAAAGAAATTTCAACCGAAGACGATAAACGCCTGTTGCTTCCCGACAACGAACTCAACCGTGTACTTGGCGGCGGCTTGGTCTCCGGTTCGGTAGTTTTGCTGGGCGGCGAACCCGGCATTGGGAAAAGCACCTTGCTTTTGCAAACTTGTCTCGAACTTTCGGAGGTGTCGCTTTATATTTCCGGTGAAGAAAGCATCAAGCAAATCAAAATGCGCGCCGACCGCATTCATACCGCCGACAACAATTGTTATGTTCTGGCAGAAACCCAATTGGAAAATATTTTTGAACAAATTGTTTTGGTTCAACCAGGGCTTATCATCATCGATTCTATCCAAACATTGCAAACTGAGTATCTCGAAGCCACGGCAGGGAGTGTTTCACAAATCAAAGAATGTACTTCACGCTTGATAAAAGTAGCCAAAGAGTCGGGTATTCCGGTTATTTTGGTTGGCCACATCACCAAAGACGGCAGCCTCGCCGGGCCGAAAATATTGGAACACATGGTCGATACAGTCCTTCAGTTTGAGGGCGACCGCAATCACTTGTTCCGAATACTTCGTTCATTGAAAAACCGTTTTGGTGCGACTTCCGAAATTGGGATTTACGAGATGGAAGGGAGCGGGCTGAAAGCAGTCGAAAATCCATCGGAGATACTGATATCTAAGCATCAAGAGGCCTTGAGCGGGATTGCCATTGCCAGCGTGATGGAAGGGCTTCGCCCGTTGCTGATTGAGATACAAGCATTGGTGAGCACGGCTGTTTACGGTACGCCGCAACGGAGTTCGACTGGATTCAATGCGCGCAGGTTGAATATGCTCTTGGCTGTTTTGGAAAAACGGGCGGGATTTAAACTCGCCGCCAGAGATGTTTTCCTCAACATCACCGGCGGGATGACCGTCAACGACCCGGCAACCGATTTGGCTGTTTTGGCCGCAATTCTTTCTTCAGATTTCGACCTCGATATCAACAAAAAATATTGCTTTGCTGCCGAAGTGGGCCTTGCCGGAGAAGTTCGCCCGGTTACCCGCGTTGAACAACGCATCCAAGAAGCCGAAAAATTGGGTTTTACCGATATCTTTATTTCCAAACAATGCCGCCTGTCGGATGTGAAATATCGCATCAAAATTCATCCGCACAACAAAATTCAGGAAGTTTTTCAAGTCGTTTTTAAATAAAATAACAAGATAGCCATAATTTGAGAAATGAACACAAAATTTGAAACTGAAATAGTAAAAACAAAGGAATTCAATAAAATCTTTATGATTGTATTTGGAGTTCTATATTTGATTTCAACTTTTTATGTTTTCCTATATGAAAAAGAAAATCAAAACATATATTTGAAATATTTAGCACTTGCCATTTACACATCAGGAATTTATTTTCTATTTGGACAGTCTTTTATCAAACCGAAAAAAACCGGAAAACTAAAAATCTCAACAGAGAGAATTGAATTTAACAAAAATGAAGAAAATAAAAGTATTGCTCTGAATGAACTTGATAACATTTATCTGAAATATATGGATTATGGAAGTTGGACAACTCATTCAATATTCGGAAACAAAAACTATTTGAAAATAACAGAAAAGTCAGGAAAAAAACATGACTTTGAAATACTTATACGAAATAGAAATTCCAAAAATGAATTAAAAAGAATTTTAAATAGTCCAGAATATTATGAAAAATTTGATTTTATGAAAGGTGGAAACTCACGAACTGAATTTTAAAAACTATGGCTAACAATGTGTATAAGCAATAGCGGGTTTAGTGCTAAATTGAAAAGAAATCAATATTAATAAAGGTAAGTGTTTAACTGAAAAGTTAGTGGTTTTTAATCCGCTACTGCTCATACACCTGAACGATAGACCCGACAGGTTTCCAAAACCTGTCGGGTCTAAATTAACCAACCCTTTCGAGGTTCAAAACCCCGAAAGTGTTGGTTTTATGTTGTGATTTTGCGGAATTTTAGAACGCGCGTTAAAATTTCGCGCGAAGATTTTTTTAAAATTTAACCAATTCTACACGGCGGTTTTTGGTTTTATTTTCTTCACTGTCATTGGCAACTAATGGTTTATCCGCACCAAACCCCTTCGTTTTTAATCTTTCGATGGCGATACCTTTTGCTGCCAAAGCGTACATTACTGTATTGGTTCGATTAGTTGAAAGTATATAGTTGTGTTCGGCTGAGCCTGTATTGTCAGTGTGCCCTTCGATAGATAAATTCAAGCTCGGATTGTCGTTGAGTAATAACCATATTTCATCTACTACTTTTTGACCATCGGGTTTTAGGGTGGCTTTGCCGGTATCGAAATTGATGTTCAAAACAGCTTTTCCGGTTTTTTCTATTTCGTTTTTCATTTCATCTGCGGCGGGCATCTTGATGGTTTGTTTAAAACCATCCAACTCTACAACACCGACTTCCCCTTGCGCCGAGTTACTCCACACTTGAAATACGATTTTCCCGTTACCGTGATTAAGGGCATAGTGTCGAACAGGATCGCTATTCCACGGATCGCCCTGAATAAAGTTATAAACAGTCATATTGTCCACTTTATTCAACTCATCTAATTTCTCTATTGGAATTTGACCTTTAAAAATCTGTTTCGCTCCTATGCTTTCTAAATATTTTTCAACGCTTTGGTCAAATTTATATTGATTCCATTTTGTTCTTCCCTCTGCCATATCAAATGATAGTTCAGCTTTTTTTCCCTCCGCATTAAAAAATGATCCGCCGTCATACATAATCAATTTATTGAAGTCATGAAATACGGTCATACCATTTTTAGAAGCATCTCTATTTCCATTAGTTACTATATACTCTTCAGGCGCGGTCAGGTAGGGAAATATGCCAATTTCGGCTTTAGAAAGAGGTATATTTTCCCAATTAAAATTGCTAAAAAGCGCACTTGAACTTTCATTTGGTACTTGTTGATGTGTCGTTGTCTCTAAAGTTTTTTCGATTTGCACATCTGTCTTCTTTTCATTTTTACATGATGCAATCGCGATTCCTAATGCTATAAAAATTCCAATTTTTTTCATTTTTTTCATTTTTATTTTAACACATTTTCCAATAAACCTTTTCGGGGTTCAAAACCCCGAAAGGGTTGTAAAGACTATACAGTTACGGTTTCGTTTGACCTGAGAACAACAGCTTTCCCGTTGACAAAAACCGTGAGTTCATGCTTTCCTTCCAAACTGAATTGGGTTTTGTCTTTGTGGATAGACACTTTCACGATTTGGTGGTGGAAATTGACTTTAAATGAATAGCCCTTCCATTGTTTCGGGATTTGCGGTCTGAAATGAAGTTGCCCGTTTCGGACACGCATCCCGCCAAAACCTTCCACGATGCTCATCCACGTACCGGCCATGCTGGTGATGTGGCAGCCTTCGTGCACTTCGTGGTTATAGTCGTCCAAGTCAAGCCTGGATGTGCGGAGATAGAATTCGTACGCCTGATCCATCCGCCCGAGTGAGGCAGCTAAGATAGCATGTACACAAGGCGACAAAGACGATTCGTGAACGGTAAACGGTTCGTAAAAATCGAAATGGCGTTCGAGTACTTCGGGTCTAAAATCTTCTTCAAAAACATACATTCCCTGCAAAGTATCGGCTTGTTTGATGTAGCACGAACGCAGGATTCTGTCCCACGACCATTTCTGGTTGATGGGGCGTTGGGCTTTGGTAAGTTGCGAAACGGGAATAAGTTCTTTGTCTAAGAAATTATCTTGTTGAAGGAAAACCTGATGTTTTTCAGAATAGGGGAAATACATATTGTCCGACACCTTTTTCCACACGTCGGTTTCTGCTTTTGCCAACTTCGTTTTATCGAGGATGCGTTGATAATCTGACGGATATTCCTTGGCAGTCTTTTCTAAGTTTTCCAATGCATAACTGATACACCATTTTGCGAGATAGTTGGTAAACCAGTTGTTGTTGACGTTGTTTTCATACTCGTTCGGACCGGTCACGCCCAAAACCATGTATTTGTTTTTATCAGTTGAGAAAGTAGCTCTTTGTGCCCAAAAACGAGCAACGCCAATCATCACTTCCAGCCCTTTTTCGGGAATGTAGCTGTAGTCCCCGGTAAAATTCAGGTAGTTTCTGATGGCATAAATCATGGCTCCGTTGCGGTGGATTTCTTCAAAGGTAATTTCCCATTCGTTGTGGCATTCTTCACCGTTCATGGTGACCATCGGGTAGAGTGCTGCGCCATTTTTGAAACCGAGTTTTTCGGCATTTTCGATGGCTTTTTGCAGGTGATTGTATCGATAAGTCAACAAACTGCGGGCGACTTGCTGGTCTTTGGTAGCCATGTAGAAAGGCAAACAGTAAGCTTCGGTGTCCCAATAGGTGCTTCCACCGTATTTTTCACCGGTAAATCCTTTGGGGCCGATGTTGAGCCGTGGGTCTTTTCCGAGGTAAGTTTGATTGAGTTGGAAAATGTTGAAACGAATACCTTGTTGGGCAGACACGTCGCCTTCGATGGTGATATCGGCCATGTCCCATATTTTTTCCCACGATTCTTTTTGCAGTTGCAGGAGTCCTTCAAAGCCTTTTTCGTCCGCTTTTTTGATGATTTTTTTTGCAACTTCCACAAGCTTGTCATTCGGATGGTTGAGCGAAACGGTGTACCCGGCAAACTTCACCAACGCTACCGGTTCGCCTTTTGCGGCTTTGATTGAGTAGGTTTGTTCGATGTGTTCTGCGTTGGTTTGTTCATCCGATTTTGAACCCATCGATTTTCCGTTTAGTAACAGCGTGTTGTGCATAAAAGTGCAGACGTGGAAATGTGTTTTTTTGGTTCGTGCTACGATGAAGGCTGCATTTTCAGAGCTTTTCACTTCGAGCGTTTCCCAAAATCTTTCTTCCCAGTTTGTATCTTCATTTTCGATGCCTGCATCCAAATAGGGTTTGAAGGTGATGGTTGCATCTTGGTTTACCGGCGTAACTTCATAATTGATGGCTCCCAGCTCATCAAGATCGATACTTAAAAACCGAATGACATTCACCCGGACAGTCAATCCGTTTGGAAGTGTCGCCTCAAAACTTCTCTCATATTTGCCTTCGCGCATATTGAGCTCGCGGCGATAATCTTTGATTTTGGTTGCCGTATTCAGGTCGAGTTCCGCATCGTTGGCAAAAACACGTATGCCAATCCAGTTGGGTGCGTTGAGCACTTTGGCAAAATACTCTGGATAGCCGTTTTTCCACCAGCCCACGCGGGTTTTATCAGGGTAATAAATGCCGGCGATGTAGCTTCCTTGGAAGGTTTTTCCGGTGTAGGTTTCTTCAAAATTAGCACGTTGCCCCATGGCTCCGTTGCCGATGCTGAATAAGCTTTCTGATGCTTTTACGTGTGACGGATCAAATCCTTCTTCAATAATCGACCATTCGTCAGGCTTGATATAATTCAGGTTCATGCGGTGTGGTTTTTAAAGTTCTTTATTTTAGTAATTCTGCTAAAAATTTTGTCGAAATTTTGGTGAAGTCACGGAAAACATACTTGGCTTCATGTAAGATTTCACTTTCCCCAATGCCAATACTCAACATTTTTGCTTGATTGGCAGCTTGAATTCCTGCGATGGCATCTTCAAAAACCACGCAATCTTCCGGGTTCGCATCTATTTTTCGAGCAGCCAAGAGGAATACTTCCGGGTCAGGTTTGGCTTTTGAGACTTCGTTGCCATCCACGATGGCATCAAAAACACCGAGCAACCCAACCTTTTCTAATATTTGTTTGGCATTTTTGCTCGCCGATCCCAATGCGATGGGAACCTGATGAGCCTTCAAAAAATTTAAAACTTTTGGCACATTCGGCAAGACATCGGCATGGGTCATTTCTGAAATATAGGAAAGATAATCTTCGTTTTTTTCTTTCAGATGATTCAACTTTTCTACTTCGTCCAAGGTCACACCACCTAAGTTTAGGATAAGTTCTAATGATCGCACACGGCTCACACCTTTGAGCTGCTCATTGTCGTGTTGGGTAAACGGTATCCCCAACTCATCGGCTAATTTTTTCCACGCTAAATAGTGAAATTTTGCCGTATCGACTATTACGCCGTCTAAATCAAATATAAATGCTTTTTTAGTCATTAATTTTAAGTTTAATTTTTTACAACATCATCTACATCTTTCACTTTTACTACCAAAATTGCAGCAATTAGGAAGCTCACTCCTGAGGTTACCAAGGCAAAAATAGCATTTCCGTTGTAAAGATATTTCACAATCGGACCACCGATTAGGGCATTGATGATTTGAGGGATTACGATAAAGAAATTAAAAATCCCCATATAAACGCCCATTTTTTTGGGTTGTATAGCACCGGCCAAAATAGCATAAGGCATTGCAAGAATACTTGCCCAAGCTATTCCTAAAGCAACCATCGAAAGGATAAGCCAATTTTTATCGGGCATAAAATACATGGAAATCAAACCGAGCCCGCCTATGAGTAAGGAAAGTGAATGTGTCCGTTTTCGGCCTATTAAATAAGCAATTTTTGGCAAACCAAATGCAAAAAAGGCAGCAATCAGATTATAGACTCCAAATAAGACACCGACCCAGTCGCCGGCTTCTTGATAGGCTTCGCTCGAGCTGTCGTCTATCGGCAGGCCGAAAGTGTGATGAGCAACGGCAGGGGTTGTGAACACCCACATACCAAAGAGGCCGAACCAAGAAAAAAATTGTACCCAACTGAGTTGGCGCATGGTTACGGGCATTTTTACAAAATCGGTAAAAATATCGGTTAGTTTTGCTTTCTCAGGGATGTTTTCAATTTCAAGGGCTTTTTTATGTGCCATTTCGTCTTCAAAACGGTCTAACTCTTCCGGTGAATATTCCTTGGTTGTCAAAACGGTTATTAAAATACTTCCCACCAACACAAGCGCGCCAATTACAAAGGACAACAACAGATGAGTAGGTACACTGCCTTCAGCGGCTTCATTCTGTATGCCCAAAAAGTTGGTAAGTACATAAGGAAGCCAAGATCCGACGACTGCTCCAATCCCAATAAGCCCTGTCTGCACGCTAAAACCCAAAGTGCGTTGGTCTGTGCGGAGATTATCGCCCACCAACGCACGGAATGGTTCCATGGCAATGTTAAACGAGGCATCCATAATCATCAGCATGCCGGCTCCTACCCACAAGGAAGGTAAAAAGGCTATAAAAATTTCGGCTTGTGGCATTAAAATTAGTCCGATGGAAGCTAAAATAGCCCCAATAAGAAAATAGGGTTTTCTTCTGCCGAACCGCCCCCAAGTGTTGTCGCTGTAATGACCTATGATGGGTTGTACAATCAATCCCATCAAAGGGGCAACTATCCAAAACCAAGAAAGTTCTTCCACATGCGCACCGAATATTTGAAGAATTCTGCTTGCATTCGCATTTTGCAAGGCAAATCCCATTTGAATCCCTAAGAAACCGAAACTCATGTTCCAAATTTCCCAAAAAGAGAGTTTTCTTTTTTCCATGTAAATTATGTATCTATTTTATTTAAATAGACAACCTCGGAAGGTTATCAAAACTTTGGTGAGAAGTGAAAAACAAGTTTCGATAGTGTGAAAAATTATCAGCGTATAAAGGTATATAATATTTTGAATCGGCAATATCAACTCTTACTTTTTGTTGATTTTCTAACAATTAATTTTGTTTTGATAATTTTCGTTTTGTAATCTTCCGATTCATTCTCGATTTTTTCGATGAGCATCCGTGCCGCCTCTTGTCCAATCAGTAAGCCGTTTTGGCTGACCGTTGTGAGTGCCGGAGATGCGTATTTGGAGAGCTCACCGTCCGTAAACCCAATAACCGAAACGTCTTCCGGAATGCGGAGTCCGTGTTCACGAGCCAGGTTCATGGCCGTTAGTGCGAAGATTTCATTTACGGCAAAAATTCCATCTATTTTGTGATTAAATAATGGTGCAATGTTTTCCCGGCAGTGTTCGATGTCTTCTATTTTGATGATAGCATCTTGATTTACAGGTATATTATGGTCTTTTAATGCTTCTAAAAATCCTTCCGTGCGCAACCTGCCGACACTCACGTAGTCAACCGTTGAAATAAGCCCGATGTTTTTACAACCGATGTCGATGAGTTCAGAAACAGCGTCATAAGCTCCTTTTTTGTCGTCAATGACAACCTTGTCGCAATTGATGCTTTCCGCAATCCGGTCAAACATGACCAGTGGCATCCCTTGGTTGATGACTTCCTGCAGGTGATGATAATCTTTGCGCATTTGGGTTTCTTTAGTCAGCGAAATGATAAACCCGTCGATGCTGCCATTGGCCAACATGTCCATATTTATGACTTCTTTGTCAAAAGATTCGGTTGATAGGCAAATAATGACGTTATATCCTTTCTCATTGGCTTCCTGTTCGATGCCACTGATGACGGATGCAAAAAAGTGGTGGACAATTTCGGGGATAATCACCCCGATGTTTTTGGTTTTTCGGTTTTTGAGGCTCAACGCGATGTTGTTGGGGCGATAGTTGTAGAGCTTGGCAAATGCCTGGACTTTTTCGCGTGTTTCGAGGCTGATTTCGGAGCTATTTTTCAGTGCTTTCGAAACCGTTGAGATGGAAACATCCAACTCTTTTGAAATTTGCTTGAGTGTAATTTTTCCTTTCATGGCAGTACATTTTGCGTAAAGATAAGACGAATTTTTTATAGCTCATCCTTCGTTTTGATGATATACATCTAAGAAGGATTAAGTTTTCAAATTAAAAATGCCGCTGCAAACTGACAAATATCATTTTTAGCCTTTTATTGTTTGCCTATTTTTGCTGAATCATGGAACGAAAACCATTTGGGCGTTGATTTTAACATTTATGGATTAATTTCAGAGGGAATGTTAAAAAAGTTTTAAACACTCTAACGTTATAGTTGCTATTTTATCTAAAATCTATTCAAAATTGATAGATTTTTGTTATAGTTTCGCTCCCGAAGAAGTGAAAAACAAGCTCAAAAACAACTGTTTTAACGATTAATTAATACCAATTTTTATGAGAACTTTTTATTTAAAGTTAATTATTTTCCTGTGGATGCCGTTAGGGCTTTTTGCCCAAAACCCGGTGTCTGGTACGGTAAAGGAACAAGCCACCGGTAGCCCTTTGCCTGGCGTAAACGTCATCGTCAAAAACACCACCAACGGAGTTACTTCCAATTTTGATGGTGAATTTACAATAAACAATGTAAAGAAAGGCGATGTATTGGTCTTTTCTTATGTTGGGTTTAAGACCTTGGAGGTTTCTTACACCGGGCAATCAACCATCGATGTCAGCCTCGAGGAAGCAACCAATCTGCTCAACGAGGTAGTGCTGGTTGGTTACGGTTCCAGCACCAAAAAAGACATGACCGGAGCGGTCGAAACCGTCAGCACCAAAGATTTTAACGGCGGTAACATCGCTTCTCCCGAACAATTACTTGCCGGTAAAACGGCCGGTTTGCAAGTCACCCCGCCGAGTGGGGCACCGGGTTCGGGAGCATCTATCAAAATCAGGGGTGGCACATCATCCTTGTCTGCCGGCAACGATCCCTTGATCGTGGTGGACGGAGTCCCGCTTGATCAGACAGGGCGTGGAGCATTGAATTATATCAATCCGAACGATATTGAATCTTTTACTGTTTTGAAAGATGCCTCTGCTGCCGCTATATACGGTTCGCGTGCCACTTCAGGTGTTATTTTGATTACCACAAAATCAGGTAGCGCAAAATCACCTCTGAAACTCAATTACAATTCGTATGTTTCCATAGGAGAAAACACAGATGATGTGAGCGTTCTTTCTGCAGATCAATTCAGAAATATAGTGACCCAATTTGGTAATCCGCAACAAATTGCACTATTGGGGAACGCCAAAACCGATTGGCAGGATCAAATCTACGAAACAGCTTTCAGCAACAACCACAACTTGACTGTAACCAAAGGGTTTGCAAACTCCTCTCTAAGGGCTTCCGTTGGCTATATGAACCAAGAAGGTACGTTGAAAAATTCTTATTTTGAACGAACCTCTGGAAACCTCAAGTATATCCATCGCTTGCTAAAAGACAAACTGAAAATTGAAGCCAACGTGAGAGGTTCACTGGTCAACGACGAATTCAGTAACCAAGGAGCAATCGGTGCGGCAATCCGCTTTGACCCTACTCAAACTGTAAGGTCAGGAAATGATGCGTTCGGCGGGTTTTTTGAATGGACCAATTCTGACGGCAGCCCCAATACCATTGCAACCAGAAACCCGGTCGGCCTGTTAGAATTGACAGACAATGCCGGTAATACGCAACGATCAACCGGAAACATTAAAGTAGATTATGACATTCCTTGGGTATCCGGTTTGAAAGCCGTTGGCAACTTGGGTTATGATTACACCGAATTTGACGGCACCAATTCGGTTGACCCGATTTCTGCCGCTACCACCCAAGATGGCAATGTATCAACTTCCAAAAGCATCAACAGAAGCCGTCTGTCTGATTGGTATTTAAACTATGTAAAGGAAATTCCATCACTCAAACTAAAAGTAGATGCAACAGGGGGTTACTCTTTACAAAGGTTTTTCCGTTCAGGTAGCTCCAGAAACGTAACAGGTACTGGAGTCATTGAAGAACCTGTTCCTTTCAGAACTCAAAACGCGTTACAGTCTTTCTTCGGAAGGGTCAACCTGTCTTATGACGATCGTTACTTGGTAACCGGTAACCTCAGAAGTGACGAATCTTCTCGGTTGAACCCGAAAGACCGTACCCAATTGTTTGGCGGAATTAGTGTAGCTTGGAATATTTCAAACGAGTCTTTCCTGAAAGAATCAAAAGTAATTTCTAACTTGAAATTGAGAGCCGGTTATGCAGAAACAGGCCAACAAGAGATCGGGCAAGATTTTGGATTCCTGCCACGATTTACCAGAGGCGACAGCCGCGTTCGTTTCCAATTTGGAAATGAATTTGTCACCACCATCCGCCCAGAAGAATTTGACCCGAATTTGAAATGGGAGACATCCTTTACCTACAATGCCGGGTTGGACTTCGGTTTGTTTGACAACCGAATCAGCGGTGCCATCGATGTGTATCACCGAGATGTAAACAACGTGTTGAACTTTATCAGCGTACCTGCCGGTACCAACTTGTCAAACGCGCTCATTACCAATGTTGGTAAAATCGAAAACGATGGGGTGGAGTTTACCTTAAATGCGACCCCGTTTAAAACAGATACATTTACTTGGAATGCCAACTTCAACATTTCTTTCTTTGATGATCAAATCAACAAATTGACTTTGGTGGACAACCCAAGTTTCCCCGGAAATAGGGTAGGCGGTATTTCAGGTGGTGTTGGCAACACTGTGCAAATCAATACCGTAGGTTTCGGACAAAATGCTTTTTTCTTGTTCAACCAAGTCTATGACGCATCCGGAAGGCCGATTGAAGGTGTTTTTGAAGACGTGAACGGCGATGGCAGGATTACCGATGATGACAAAACACGCCACAAAAGCCCCAATGCAGATTTCACCTTGGGGTTCTCTTCTGATTTTACCTATAAAAAATGGGACATGAGTTTCACCTTTAGAGGAAGTTTTGGCAACTATGTTTATAACAACGTTGCCTCTGCATCGGCTAACCGAAGAGAAATATTTGTAAGTGGCCAATTAACCAACGTTTCTGATAAATTTTTAGATTCCGGTTTCGAACTGCAACAATTGTTCTCAGACTTTTTCTTGGAAGAAGCTTCCTTCGTAAAATTAGACAACATCAACTTAGGATACAAGGTGGGTAAGATAGCCGGCGGACTGGCAGACTTGAGGTTATATTCAACTGTGTCCAACGTATTCGTGATCACGGACTACGACGGATTGGATCCGGAAGTTGCGGGCGGAATCGACAATAATTTCTACCCGAGAGCGAGAACATTCCTGTTTGGAATTGACTTAAACTTCTAAAAAATTCAACTATTTAAAAAAAATAAAATGAGAAATCATCTAAAAAATTTAATCTTTAAAGCCATGATGGCATTTATCGTTGTCATCGGATTTGGCTCATGTGATGGTGAAGTGGATTTGAATCCCCTGACCGAAGAGACCTCCGAATTGGTCTTAAAAGACGCACAAGGTTTCAGGCAGTTTGCCGCCAGAATTTATGCCGGTTTTGCCGTTAGCGGGCAGCAAGGACCTGCCGGTAATCCAGATATTTCCGGAATTGACGAGGGCTTTTCCAACTACCTCAGGCAGTTTTGGATGCATCAAGAGCTTACAACCGATGAAGCCATCATCGCGTGGAATGATGGGACTATCCACGATTTGAATGACCATGTTTGGACACCCGCCAACGAATTCGTCCGCGCCATGTATGACCGCTTTTTCTTCCAAATCGTCATTTCCAATCAGTTTATCACCCAGGCCAATGCTAAAATAGGCGGATTTTCGAGCCAAGATCAGGTAGAAGTTCAAAAACTGTTGTCAGAAGTCCGATTCTTACGCGCTTTGAGCTACTGGCATGCCATCGATTTATACGGCAATGTACCGTTCGTAACCGATGAACAAGAAGTTGGCGCGTTTTTACCGGAGCAAGGTACGCGCACGCAGATTTATGACTACATCGTCGGGGAATTAAAAGCCATCGAGGGCGAAATGGCAGCCCCACGCCAAAACGAATATGGCCGTGCAGACCAAGGTGCTGCGTGGATGTTGCTGGCTAAATTATACCTTAATTCAGAAGTTTACACCGGGCAGGCTCGTTATTCGGAAGCCTTGACTGAACTCAATAAAGTGGTTAACGCCGGTTATTCGCTTCATGACAATTATGACGAATTGTTTATGGCAGACAACGACAGCAATGGTGCACAAAACGAAGTCATCTATACCGTGCCATTTGATGGTTTGAGCACCCAAGGATTTGGCGGAATGACCTTTTTGATTCACGCACCCGTGGGAGGTGATCAATCTCCGGCAAATTTTGGAATCAATGGAGGTTGGGCCGGTTTGCGAACCACTCCTCAGTTTGTAGCCTTGTTTAGCGATACCTCCGGAAACACAGACAAGCGCGCCAATTTTTTTACCGGTGGGCAAACACTCGAAATCACCGATGATTTCAACTTCAGGGAAGGTTATTTAATCGAGAAATTCACCAACCTGAAATCTGACGGCCAACCCGGGTCGGATCCGGCAGGTAATTTTGGCGATGCTGACTTTCCGATTTTCCGTTTGGCCGATGCTTACTTGATGTATGCAGAAGCCGTGCTTCGTGGCGGTGTGGGAGGAGACCTAAACACGGCCTTGGGATTTGTCAATCAAATCAAAACAAGAGCCTATGGCAACAACAGCGGCAACATCACCTCGGGCCAGTTGACACTTGATTTTATCTTAGATGAACGCGGGCGGGAACTGCATTGGGAAGGCCACAGGCGTACCGATTTGATCCGTTTCGGAAAATACAACAGCCTTATTTGGCCTTTCAAAGGACGCGTGCCGGAAGGTCGCCCGTCCGAAGCGTTCAGACAATTGCACCCAATCCCGTCAACCGACCTGATTGCCAACCCGAACTTAAAGCAAAATCCGGGGTACTAATTATAATCAGTAGAATTAATAACCTCACAGCTCCGACAGCTAACGGGATAAAACCTGTGAGGTTTGAAAAAAAGTTTCAATATTAACCAAAAAAATTTCACTTATGAAAAAAATTGTATTTCTCTTTTCGCTAGTAGTAATCGGGTTTTTCACAGCCTGTGACGACGAAGACCGCGACCCGATAGCTGCCGTCACTGCGGTGTCGGAATTGTTTAGCCCCACAGCTTCAACCAACATCATACTTACGGATGTTACCGCAGGAAACATAGCTCAAACCTTTATTTGGTCGCCGGCTGATTTTGGAACACCTACACAGATTAATTATTCCGTGGAGTTAGATATTGCCAACAACAACTTTGCAACGGCAGTAAGCCTTGGGACTACCACCAATACTTTTTTGGAGGTGACCGGGCAACAATTGAATGACAAACTGCTTTCTATGGGTTTGACTCCCGGCGAACCGGCTTCACTTGACACCCGTGTCGTCGCTTCTATTTCTGAAAATTTCACAACATCATCTACTGCAACGGTCACGTTTACTGTTACTCCGTTTACTACTGAAGTTACCTTCCAAAAATTATATGTTCCGGGTGGGTATCAGGCAGCTAGCGGTTGGGGCAACGATTGGTCTCCCGACCTGGCTCCAACAATCGTTTCTGCTAACAACAATGACAAATACGAGGGGTATGTGTTACTGGGTGTTGACGATGCACGGTTTAAATTTACCGATGCGCCCGATTGGAATAACGGAGTTTTTGGTGACAGCTCAGGAGGCTTTACCAACGCACTTGCTCCTCCACCTGCCCAAGGTGATGACATGGGTGCTTTTACGGCCGGTGTGTATTTAGTGAAAGCTGATTTAGCCGGTTTGACTTGGTCTGTCGAGCCTACCGATTGGGGTTTTATCGGAAGTGCCATACCGGTAACTGGTTGGGATTCAGATGTGGACATGACTTATGATATGACCAATCATGTGTTGACCATAACCATTGATTTGATAGCCGGAGAAGTGAAATTCCGTGCCAATGATGCTTGGGCAATCAATTTTGGAGATAAAGACACAGATGGAGTTTTGGATTTTAATGACAATACAAACATCCCGATTCCTGAGGCTGGTAATTATACAGTTATTTTGGATTTGAAAGACTCTTCAAATTATAATTATACCATCACGAAAAACTAATTTTTTTGCTACACCTAAACCAAAGGTTGATGACACCACCAACCTTTGGTTTTTTTCATTTTTAAAAAATGGTTATGAAAAAATATTTTACACTTCTATCTTTTGTTTTTATATCTGTACTTGGAACGGCACAGGTGCAAACCGGTACTTTTGTGGTTTCGCCCAATCCGTTTGAAGAGAACCAACAAATAACCGTTACTGTTTCCGGTGTCAACCCGGCCACTTGGGGCGTTGCGGATATCTATTTGTGGACTTGGTCCCTCGATTTGAACGATACCAACAGTTTGGATTCGCCAACAAATGGAACTTGGATAAGTTCCAATGAAGCACAAAAAATGACCAACAACGGCAACGGGACTTTTTCGTTCACGTTTGTGCCCAACACCTTATATAATCGTACAGGGGTAGGGCGGATTGGCATGCTGGCCAAAGCAAAAGACGGGACAGGCGACAAAAAAACACAGGATTTTCTAACTGAAGTCGGTGCTTTTCAATTCACTTTGACAAGCCCCGCCAACACGACAACCGTGTTAAACAGCGGGCAAACCCTGAATGTTGCCGGAACGGCCTCTTTGGCGGCCAATTTTGAATTGAAAGCAAACGGAAGCGTCATCAATACGCAAAACAACATTACCGCTTATAATTTTACTACGGCAGGCTTGGTACAGAACACAAGCTTTGAACTGAAAGCAACCGCTGTAGCTGATCCAACCAAGATTATTACCAAAACTTTTGATGTGGTCATCGCGCCGACCGTCACCGAGGCGACTCTTCCTGCCGGCTTGCTCGATGGGCTCAACCGTAACCCGGCCGACCCAACCAAGGCCACTTTGGTTCTTTTCGCACCTTTGAAAAGCTTTGTTCACGTGATTGGCGATTTCAACAACTGGCAGATTGATAATGCTTATTTAATGAAAAAAGACTCTGCCAAAAATCGGTTTTGGATAGAACTTACCGGGCTTACGCCACAGTTCAATCACATGTATCAATACTTGGTAGATGCATCCATCCGCATCGGCGATCCTTATTCTGAAGTGGTTTTGGATGAATTTAACGATCCTTTTATCGACTCAACGACTTACCCGAATCTTCCGGCATATCCGGTGGGGCAAACGCAAAACATGATCACCTTGATGCGTTTAGGAGATCCGGCGTTTACTTGGACTGATGGAAGTTTTGTTCGACCTGCGCAATCCGATTTGGTGATTTACGAGTTGTTGATTCGAGATTTTGATGCCTTACATTCATTCGATGCTGTCCGGGCTCGTTTACAATACCTCAAAGAATTGGGTGTCAATGCCATCGAGTTGATGCCGGTCAGCGAGTTTGACGGTAACATCAGTTGGGGTTACAATCCCGCTTTCCACATGGCTTTGGACAAGTATTACGGCACCAAAAACGCTTTTAAGCAGTTGGTCAACGAGGCGCACAATATGGGAATTGCCATCATCTTGGATGTGGTGTATAACCACGCTACGGGCCAAAACCCGTATTTCAGATTGTGGAATCAATGTGGAGGTGATTTTAATTGCAAACCTGCTGCCGACAATCCTATCTTCAATGAAAATGATCCCAACACGGTTTTTAGTTTTTTCAATGATATCAATCACTCAACGGCTGCTACACAGGCCTATATTGATCGGTTAAACCGATATTGGATAGATGAATTTCATGTGGACGGATACCGTTATGATTTCACCAAGGGCTTTACCCAAACGGCCGGAGATGGCAGCGCATTTGACGGTTCGCGCATCAATATTTTGCGCCGAATGAATGCTTCTCTAAAAACATTCGATCCAAATGCTTATGTTATTTTGGAACATTTTGCACCCATCACGGAGGAACGCCTGCTGGTTCGCGACCATACCCAATCAGGGTTTACAGGGACTTTTAAAGGCATGATGACTTGGGGCAATCATAATTTTAATTATGGCGAAACCGTTATGGGTTTTAACAATGGTGCGAATGCTGATTTCTCAGGAATTTCATGGAAAAGTAGGGGTTTTATCCAACCGGGTTTGGTGGGTTATTCCGAAAGCCACGATGAAGAAAGGCAGATGTACAGAGCCAAAACATCCGGTAATTCAGCCCTGGCTCCTACGTACGATGTGAAAGACCTCAATACGGGATTGGAACGTATAGCTGCTGAGGGTTCTATTTTTCTAAGCATCCCCGGCCCCAAAATGATTTGGCAGTTTGGCGAGTTGGGCTACGATTTCACCATCAACACCTGCCCCGATTTGACTATAAACAACAATTGCCGAGTCGATCCGAAGCCGATTCGTTGGGATTATAAGACGGTTACGGAGCGTTATCGTATCTATGAAGAATGGGCAAAAGTGTTGTTTTTTAGAAATAACTTGTCCATTTTTAAAACGTCAAATTTTAATTTGGAAGCCAATTCTACCCTTGGTATCAAAAAAGTATTTTTGGTAGATGATGCCGTAACCGATACCTCGGCCAACTTGAAGTATATCACAGTAGTGGCTAATTTTGATGTGGTTCCGCAAAATGTGCAACCTTTCTTTCAGGAAACCGGCGACTGGTTCGATTATGCAATTGACCCGAATGTGAGTTCAAACCTACTTAATGTGACTAATACAAATATGACGATCACGTTACAACCCGGTGAGTTCAGAATTTACGGAAATATTCAAGCTCCCGCTTTGCCAACTTTCTCGATTGATGATGTTTTTTTACCAACCAATCGGATTAAGCTATATCCCAATCCTGCGGTTGATGAGTTTTCATTCAACGAAAGTGTAGATCGTATCGAGATTTATGATATCACCGGGCGCAAGATTAAGTCTTTAATTAACATTCGTGCAAATCAGGCTGTTTCGGTTCGAGAACTCAGCCAAGGCATTTATTTGGTAAAATCTTCTTTGGAAGGAAAGACCTTTACCAATAAATTAATCAAACAATAAACGTTTGAATTTTATTTGATTTTGTTTAAAGCCGATGGTTTCAATGCTGTCGGCTTTTCTGTTTTTTAGTTTTTGACTTCAGACTTGTGACTTCCGCCGTCATTGATGGTAGCAGGTCGCTCTGCCCTGAGCGGAGTCGAAGATATCCAAAGCCGCGGGATTTAGAACTTCAATACACAATTACCCGCTACCTCTTAACGTTAACATAATACTTAACGAATTTTCAACTGCCAATATTTAACATAAAATCTAAAAAACATGATAATCTCATAAATATGCTTGCAGATTAAAATATTTTTGATACTTTCGACCCCATAAAAGTGTGGAAATGATTATTTATTACGAGTTATCAACACGAAAACGTTTTCGATTTTAGTTTAACATCTTTCTGTTGTCTGTTAACTTAAAAATTGGATAATTTTACCCCACGAGAAGTGAATTATTAACAAAAATCAAATGAGTTTAATTTAAAATGTTTATCATGAAGAACAGTTTACGAAAAGGCTTGCTCCTTTTTTGTGCCGTACTGGGATTTGGTATGGCGCATGCGCAAAGTGTATCGGGTACTGTTTCTGATGCCAACGGCCCGCTCCCGGGAGCGAACGTGTTGGTAAAGGGGACAACCAACGGTACACAGACCGACTTTGATGGAAATTACTCCTTGAGTAATGTTCCTGCTAATGCCGTTTTGGTGTTTAGCTATGTCGGATTTAAAACTGCTGAAGTAGCAGTAGGCGGTCGCACTACCGTCAACCTCACCCTTGAAGAAGATGCGCAAGCATTGGAAGAAGTGGTGTTGGTAGGGTATGGTGCGGTACGCAAAAAAGATGCAACGGGTGCAGTTGCCTCGGTAAAAGCAGAAGATTTTAACAAAGGTATTACCACTTCCGCTGACCAATTGTTGCAAGGCCGGGTTGCAGGGGTACAAATTACCCAGTCTTCCGGCGAGCCGGGCGCTGCTGCAAACATCCGTATTCGCGGTACATCTTCTATTCGGTCAGGGAATGATCCGTTGATTGTGCTTGATGGTGTGCCTTTGGTTTCCGGGGGGGTTTCCCCTAGCGGGAGTGATTTTGGTGGAAGTAGTGCTACCAACCCTTTAAATTTTATCAATTCGGCTGATATTGAAAGCATCGACGTGCTAAAAGATGCTTCTGCCACTGCAATTTACGGATCACGTGGTGCGAATGGGGTTATCTTGATTACCACCAAAAGCGGTAAATCAGGAAAACCACAAATCAATTACTCAAGCTCTTACAGTTTTGCCAACATCTCCAATCGCTTGGATTTAGTAGAAGCAAAAGATTATCCAACATTGGCTGCAGCTGCGGGTAACACCACACCGGATTTGGGTGCAAGATTAGATCCTTTTAACAATATTTTGCAAACGGCTTTTACCCAAACGCAAGATGTTTCCATCTCTGCGGGTAGTGAAACAGGGAACTATAGGTTTTCGTTGGGTTATTTGGATCAGGAGGGTATTATCAAAAATACAGGGCAGGAAAAATACACGGCTAACTTAAACATTAATCAAAACGCGTTTAATAATCGTGTCAAGTTTAATATTAATACTATAACTTCCTTTATCAGAGATGACAGAGCTGCCATTGGAGATTTTTCAAGTGCTGAAGGCGACTTGATTTCATCTGCCATAAAATGGAATCCTACCCTGTCTTTGTTTAACCCCGATGGAACGTTCCGTCAGATAAGTGATAACCAAAGAAACCCGTTGGCTCTAATAGATTTTTATAAGGATTTAACCGAGACTACCCGTATTCTAACCAATTTCGGTGCAAGTGTTAAACTAATTGAAGGCTTGACTTACAAGGTTAGCGTGGGTATTGACCACTCGAAGTCGGATAGGAGAGTAGGTGTTTCAAAAGCTTTAAATACTAATGAACACTTAGGCAGAGGGAAGGCTACGTTCCAATCGATTACAAATTCGAATATCCTCTTTGAAAACACTCTTACCTATGACAAGCAATTCGGGGATAATTACAAACTCAATTTTGTAGGTGGTTATTCTTATCAACGATTTGAAACGAGAGGTACATTTACCACCGGTAGAGATTTTTTGATTGCGGATCCTAATAAAATGATTAAAAATATCGGTTTTGCGCAGACATTTCTTCCTATCGAGCAAAGTTCATTTGAATCACCCAGAGTCGAATTGCAATCGTATTTTGGACGGGCTAATATTACTTTATTTGATAAATATTTGTTGACGGCTACTTTAAGGGTGGACGGTTCATCAAAATTTGGTTCTGATGAGCAATACGGTTACTTCCCTTCAGTAGGTGCCGCATGGCAAATTCACAAAGAAGGCTGGTTGCCTGACTATGTGTCTGATTTAAAGTTAAGAGTTGGTTATGGTATCACCGGTAATCAGGAATTTCCTGCGGGTGTTGCCCAAGATCAATTTGAACCGTCGCCTGACGGTAGTGCACCAAAACAGAGTACGGTTTCGTCTAGAAAATTACAATGGGAAGAAGTTGAAACATACAACGTGGGTGTTGACTTCGGGTTTTTAAATGACCGTTTTACAGGCTCAGTTGATTATTTCTATAGAGAAACAACCGAATTGATATTTAGATTACCGGCTATTCAACCCGCTCCTATTGTTAATGTATGGCAGAATTTAGAGGGTATATCTATTCAGAATCAGGGTATTGAGTTGTCGTTAAGCGGGGATATCATTCAAACAAATGATTTCAAATTCTCGCTCAACTATAACATGGCATTTTTAGATAACAGAATGACAGGCGTTTCTGAGAAGTTTCCTCTTGGGATTCCTACCGGCGCCATTACCGGGCAGAGTTTGTCAGGTCAAACTGGAGAATTATTGTTTGATGACCATTCTATTTTCTCATTTTATTTGCCTATCCTAGAAGGATACGATGATTCCGGAAACCCGATTTACAAAGATGTAAACGGAGACGGTATTAGAAATCCTAATTTTGACGGTCCGGGCGGGACTTCTGATCGTGCATTTGTAGGCGATCCGAACCCTGATTTTACAGTAGGTATTCAAGCCAATTTGAGTTACAAAAAATGGGATATGAGTGCTTTTTTTAATGGTGCTTATGGTGCGGAAATATTCGATAATACTTCTGCACAGTTGTTTAACAAGGGTTCTATCAACAGAGGTGAAAACACTTCCATCAAATCATTGAAAACAACGGCTCCCAACAACGAAGGTCCGATTCTTTCAGACAAAGATTTGAAAAGCGGGGATTTCCTTCGTTTAAACAACCTTACTTTGGGTTACACCTTTGATTCAGCACAATTGAAACAAAGTTGGATTAACTCGGTAAGAGTGTCGGTTACAGGACAAAACCTATTCGTGATTACCCCGTATGACGGTTTTGACCCTGAGGTGAATGTAAACAAGAGCATAGATGGTGTGCCATCGTTTGGTATCGACTCAACCACGTTCCCAAGATCTACGTCTGTTGTTTTTGGTTTAAGTGCTAACTTTTAAAAAAAATAGAAATGAAAAAGTATGTATTAATTTTTGGGCTTTTTCTCTTTATCGCGGGTTGTACCTCGTTGGATGAAGAGTTAGGAGGTACCGTTGGTAAGGATATCGTGTTAGCAGAAAAGCTGTTTAACGCTGATGAATTGTTAACAGGTGCATATTTAGGTTTGAATGCCTTTGGTTCGCAAGATAGGATTTGGGCTTTTGAGGAACATACCAGTGATGAAGTCGCAGGGCCAACTCGTGGTCCGGACTGGGATGATGGAGGCACATGGAGAGATTTACATACCCACAATTGGGCGAGTTCTCATCCTTTCATTGAACCTACTTGGAATAGTATGCTAAATGGTATATTTATCTCTACCCAAGTATTGGAGTTTGACCCTAATGCACAGCAAGAAGCAGAGGCTAAATTTCTAAGGGCTTTCTTCTCTTTTCATGTGTTAGACAATTGGGGATTGGTTTTGGGAAGAGAGCCTTTAGAGGATCTTACCCAACCTCCTTCAATTACTCTTGGCAGGGCAGAAGGTATCGATTTTGTGATTGAGGAGTTAGAAGTGGCTTTGCCCAATCTACCTGACACCAATCCGGGTCGCGCCACCAAAAATGCAGCTAGAGGCATGTTGATGAAAGCACATTTAAACAGAGCTGCTTACAAAGCAACCAATGCAGATGGAAGTGCACAAAAGGGACCTTTTACTTTTGAAGCCGCCGACATGAATGCTGTTATCAAATATGCAGACGATATCATCAATTCTGGTCAATATAGCTTGGATTCAGATTATTTTGACAACTTTAGGCCGGACAATGCAAACTTGTCTTCAGAGAACATTCTTATCAAGAGTAATGCAAGAGGAGGGGATTCAGGTAACCTCGCCTCACGCTGGTTTATGACGTTGCATTATAACCAAACCCCGGGTGGTTGGAATGGCTTTGTGGCGCTCAGCGATTTGTATGATTCATTTGAATCTACGGATGTGAGAAGGGGTAAATCTCATACCGAGTTCCCTGAATTGGATGGACAAACGGGCGTTGACGCAGGCTTCCTAATCGGCCAACAATTTACCAAAGATGGTGTCAAAATTAAAGACAGGCCGGGTGCCGATCTTGTTATCACCAAAGATTTCTCTTTGACAAATTCAAACGAAAGGCAAGGTGTTAGAGTGATTAAATACATTATGGATTTTGATAACTTGAACAATCCCGAAAACGATTATGTATTTCTACGGTACGCGGATGTACTCTTGATGAAAGCGGAAGCTATTATGAGAGGTGGTACAGCTACTGGAGGAGATACCCCTGCGTCTTTGATAGGTGAAATTAGAACTGTTCGTGGTGCCACTGCACCTTTTGAAGGTACCCTAGAGGCTCTTTTGCAAGAGCGTTCCCGTGAATTGTATTGGGAAGGATGGAGACGCAACGACCAAATCCGTTTCAGCACGTATTTGAATGCGTTCCAGGAAAAACCGGCTTCAGCAGAAAAATTCTTGCTGTTACCGATTCCCCCGAATGCTCTTTCAACCAATCCGAACTTGACTCAAAACCCCGGTTATTAATCTTTAACCATACGGTTTAATAAATTAAGCGGCTGCCATTTGGCAGCCGCTTTTTTATTTTGTTTGGTAACTTGTTCAATCAAAATAGCTATCGTTTTAATTGGGATTTGGTATTTGTCCCAATCCCAATCCTAATCAATCTCGATAACTATCAGCATTTGTTATTTGAATTGTCTTATAATCTTTGTAAAATAGCGTTGCAAACATCAACTTACGAGCTTAATTTTCTCTATGTACTTTGGTCATCGTGGTCAAAAAACTACCACTGAGTAAAAATTAGCAGATGACCAATTGGTTTATGGAAGTGAAAGAATGATGGATCTTATTGCCCCCTAAAGAAAATCATGGTCGTGAGGGTTTTCAAGAGAATATTTAAGTCAAGAAAAAGGCTACGGTGTTTGATATAAAACAGGTCGTACTGCAACTTTTCGAGCATATCTTCTTCGTTCGCCCCGTATTTTGACTTGACTTGCGCCCAGCCGGTAATGCCGGGTTTGATGACGTGCCGGGTTTCGTAAAACGGAATTTTTTCAGACAATTGCTTGATAAACTCCGGGCGCTCAGGCCGCGGGCCGATGAAGCACATTTCGCCTTTCATCACGTTGATGAGTTGTGGCAACTCATCGATGCGGCTTCTTCTGAGAAACTTTCCAAACCGGGTAATCCTTTGGTCGTTTTGTTGCGCCCAAACCGGCCCGTTTGTTTCTGCGTTTTGAACCATCGTCCGCAGTTTGATGATTTCAAACACAGCTCCGTTTTTCCCTACTCTTTGTTGACTGTAAAATAGTTTTCCTCTATTGGCAATCATATTTCCAATCCAAATAAAAGGCAATAAAAACAGAAAAACAACCAACCCCAAAATAGCTAGAGTCCAGTCTAACAAGGTGTGAAAGAAGAGATATAGCTGGTTTTGGTTGCTGCGGCTGAACGGAAAATATTTATAAAAATCTTTCCCGACATGTTGGACAGGCACGCGATGTGTAATTTCTTCATACACTTGTGTATATTCCCTGATGACCACACCTTGCTCCAAAAGCACAAGCAGGCTGTCATAAATTTCGGTGTTTATAAATTTGGGGCTGTTAACCGCCATGATGATTTCTGAAACCCTATGTAGTTGTACGAAATCTTCGAGTTCCTCAGACTTAACCAAGACTGTTGGACTCATCTCGGGTGTGGAAATTTCTTTTTTGGTATTGATAAAGCCTTTGATGACGTTGTCCGGATTGAAATTTTTGATAGCAGCCTGAATCAGTTCAAATTCCTTCGCGTTACCGATAACAAGAATGTGTTTGTGAAATCTGGAAGAAGCGAAAAATTGGATGTAAAACAAACGCCATCCCAAAAGGGAAAAATAAACGGCACCAAAAAAATACAGAAGTTCAATCCTGCGGTTTGGTAAAATAGGGGAAATATAGGGTGTAAACAGGAATGCGGTGACAATCATCAAGGCACCTATCGAACCATTTTTGAAAGTAGCTTCGGTGTTGGCGGCTACCCGCAAATCGTACATCTCGAAAAGGGTATAAAAAAGGAGAATATAGAAAGTCAGTAGCAGCGACCATTGTACATTGATGGTGTCAAAATCGAGGTATTTGAATTCGACAAAAAAACTCAAGAGCTTAAGCAAAATAAAAACGGCAGCCACATCAAAAATACGCAACAAAAGTTTGCGCTCTGAAATCTCAAAGTGAAACTTGTTTTTGTGTCTTTTTAAGTTTTTTTTCACATTTCAAAGATAGGATTTCTTTTTGCAAAAGGAAATGCAAATGACATTAAGCTAAAATAAAAAACGAGAATTTTACATGGATTAATCACATCAAAATTTTAAAAATAATCAGTCCATAATTTTATTTTTAGCAATCTATGTTATTGCTTGAAGGTAATCAACAAACTTTTGCAATACTTTTTCCGATTCAAAATGCTCTAAAAACCTTTCATGACAGGATTTACTAAACTTATCTCGCATTTTTGTATTTGACAATAATACTATCATTTTTTGAGCCAATTCTTCATGGTTGCCAGACTCGAACAAAAGACCGTCTTTACCATCTCTGATTATTTCAGCTATGCCTCCGGTATTGGAACCAATAACAGGAGTTTTGACCGAAAAACTTTCTATGACTACATATCCAAATGCTTCCGCCAATGATGGCACCACTATAAAATAGGAGTTTCTAAAAATATCGAGTAATTCAGTTTTAGATTTCCACCCGACAAAATGTATGTGATTGATAAGCCCTAAATCTTGTGTTAACTTCAAGTACTTTTGAACAGCTTCACCTTCAAGAAAGGAACCCACAATTTCCAGCTTAAGTTCCGGATATTTTTTTATAACAATCGGCATCGCCTTAATCAATATGTCAATGCCTTTTGATGGATGTATTCTTCCAGCAAATGTTATCCTTCTACAGTTTACTTCAACTTCTTTGTCTGTGGGTAATTCACATGAATTGTAAACCACTTTAATCTTTTTAGCCGGAACTGCAAAGTTGAGAATTATATCATTTTTTGTGGCCAACGAATTTGTAACGATATGGCTACAAGCTTTGTAAACTATGCTTTTACGGTATTGGAGGAACTTTCTATTAGTCATCTGTGTTGTCAATGTATGAACCCATGCGATTCGGTTTTTAATAAAAAACAAATAACCAACAATGGTAAAAAGATTTACAGCTCCAAAAGCAGCAATCATAGTCACAGGTCTGTGATTTAAAATTTTTTTACTCAAAAAAATAAAATCTTTATGCGTTGTAGGACGTTTGCTAGGCCATATAAAAACTGTCACATCCTTAAGTTTATTTTGGATTATGAAATCTGTTTTAGTGGTAAAAATGTAAACATTAAAATTTTCTTTTAGCAAGTGAGCCAACCGAATATAATAATCCGATACAGCACTGTTTTGAATAGTAAATGCCAGGTAAATATTTTTTTCATTGAACTAATTTATCTGTATATAAATTTTGTTTAGATAGTGATATTCATGTTTAAGATATATGGCTTAAAAAGTGTTATCGATTTTAAATAGAAAAAGTAACTTATAAAGTTTTGTATGAGGTTGATAATATTTTTTCTTTTATATTCTCATCCAATTAAGTTTCCCAGTTGAAAAACTTCAGACTTGATTATATTGTTTTATTTTTAAAAATATTTTTCTTTAGGCATCAGTCAAAAGTTTTGTCCACTTATATTTTACTTTTCCCCAATCGTATTCCTCAGCCGTTGACCTCCCGGTCTTGCTGATCTCTGCTGCTAAAGTGGGTTTTTCAATCAATCTAACGATTTGTTTTGTCATTCCATTCGGGTCCTTATCCGAACAAAGCAAACCATTTTTTTTATGTGCAATCAAGAAGGGGATACCACCTACAGCGGTCGAAACCACCGGCAGGCCCAAGGCCATCGCCTCGAGCACGCTCACCGGTAAATTGTCGGCATGCGTGGTGTTGATAAAAATATCGTATTCCCGCGAAAGTGCTATCCATTGCGGTTTTGATAAATGCCCGGTAAATCGGACATTCACTTTCAAAGTTTGTGCAAGTTCAACACATTTGCGGTAGGTGCCGTCTATGGCCGGCCCCACCATGCAAAGCGACACTTCAAAACCTTTTTGCTTGAGTAAATGGGCTACTTCTATGGCCATCTCCGGATGATAGATTTCTTTGAATGACCGTACCCAAAGCAGTTTGGCTGCAACTGAGTCTCGCTCTTTGTTCGGATAATTTGCCAAGTCGATATGGTTGGGAATACAAACCGTGTTTTGAAATCCGTCTTTGACAAAGAAATCATACATATAATTTGAAGGAGCAATGTTTGCCGTAGCATTTTTAAAAAGTAAACAACTCAGTCGTGGCGATTTTTCTATCCGCTTAGGAAGGTTTCCGCCGTGCAGAATTGGGTAGTAAGGAAGGCGAAGCAATCGGCAAAGCATCCCGCAAAGCAATGCGTAGTAAAAGTTTTGCGTGCTGTACGTATCAATCAGTACGGCATCTGCTTTTGAACGATTTTGGGCAATTGTAAAAAGCATATCAGCCATGCGAAACCACTTGTTTTTCATGGCAGAAGAAGTGATTACTTGGAAGCCCGTTTCGCCGAGTTTTGCCCCCAAAATTTCTACGCCTGTAGGTGTTTTGCCATGCGTAGAAAGTTTGTTGCCAATGTATAAAATGGTTTTAAAACCCGTGTGGCTGGTAGTAAAATTGATAGCCCCTTTACTCATTTTTCTGAATATTTATACTGCGCGCACCCAAATTACACAATCCAAATTATACAATTCCTAATTCCTAATTCTTAATTCCTAATTTTTCCTCTCTCACATCCAACAAACTAAGGGCGTAAATAAACGCCGGCGCCGCCAGCCGCATCGATGAATGGTTGATGGTCAAAAACCAAAATGCCAAATAGGACAAGAAATAAAAATTTTTCCGGTTTTTGATGCGGTAAATCAAAGGTGTGAAAAATAAGATAGACATCGCGATGATGCCCAAAATGCCGTGCTCGGCCAACAATCGACTGATTTCATTGTGAGAAGCCGATTCAATACCGGTTTCTTGCTCCCGATATTCTTTATTTTTTCCGACACCGATCCCAACGAAAGGATGCTCTTTAAAGGCTTCTATTTCTGTTGAAAAAAGCTCAATCCTCCCGGTGGAGATGTCTTTATCCGAACGCCCCGCCGCATCTTTGGATGCATAGCGCAAATCAAGCATTCCGCGGGTTTGGTAAGAACTGTAGAGCCAGGTTGTGAAGCCCGCAAACGATACAACTAGCGCAAAAACCACCAACTGGCTCCTGACTTTGGCGTTTGACCGGATAGCTACGGAAAACAACAGCAGCAAACACATGGCCAATCCGGTATAGACGCCGCCTCTCGACAGAGTTACCAGTCCGCGATAGCCCAACAGCGCGAAAAGAAAAATATTGACCCCCAAAAGCAAAAGGTTTTGCGAATGAAACAGCAACCTGGAAAATGCCAAAAAAATACCCAAACCAATCAAGGTGGCAACTTGGTTGGGGCCAAAACCCCCCGATGCAGCAACATTAGACTCCGTATTTGTTACAATGTCGCGAAGGCTTGGTGTGTAGAGAAAAAGGTAAATAACTGTACTGATTAAGGGCAAAAGAGCTGCCAAACCGATGTTGGTAAGCTGAAAACGAGTTACTTTTTTCTTATACGCATAGAGCGCAGCAACACCCAAGGTGACCGGGCCGCTCAGGTTAAAAGCAATGGCAGTTCTGATATTGGTGTCAAATCCCAAAGTCTCTGATGAAACCAAAATACCGGGAGCCAACAGCAACAGGTAGATAAAAAACCCCACACCATCTTTTGAGAAACCTTCGTACAACATTCCAATCATACAAAACGCCATTACCTCATATTTAGCGGCTTCATAGAAAACAGCACCTCCGGTCATGCGCAGAAAAACTTCACTTCCAACTACATAAGCGCAGGCATAGAGCACTTCGTGGTTTTTGTTTTTGTTTTTGAGAATCAGATACAAGAAAAACCCCAAAAAGGCAAAATAATATAACTTAGAAAACCCTTCAAAAGTGAAAATGGCTAATCCGATAAAAACATGCAAAAGCACCAATCCGAGATAGGATGTCGCCGAAATATCATATTTTTTTAGAGTTCGCCGTAGCATATCAATAATTTCTCTATTACTTTTTCAACCGAAAATGCTGTTTGTACATGTTTTTTTAAACCTTCACCCAACCGAGAGGCTTCTTTTTTGTCGGACAGCAACAAAGATAAGGAAGCTTTCAATTGTTCTGCATTTCCCGATTCAATCAATAAACCTTGCGGCGGATTACCCAAAATGCCAGCACATTCCCCGACATTCGTAACAACCACAGGCAAACCCGCCAAGCCATATTCCAACAAAGCCAACGGAAAGCCTTCCGATTTTGAAACCAGCACACCAACATCTGATTGGCTTAAAATGTGGTGAATGTCGTCACGTGAATCGTAAATAAAAACATTTTTTTGGAGATGGTTCGCATCGATATATTGTTGAATCTGTTGAAAATATTCATCTTGAAAATTTTTACCGGCCAAATGAAGCGTCCACTCCGGGAATTCTTTTAAAAGTTCTTCAAAAACGGATATCAAAAACAAATGATTTTTTTGATGCCTAAAATTTGCCAAACAAACAATTCTTTTTTCATCCGTTCCGTAAAGCACAGTAGTTGCAGGAATGCTTGTGTCTAAAACTGAAAAGTTAGCCAGGTAAATGACTTTTTTGAATTTTAATTTTGTTTTACACCAACTTTTCAATAAAGGATTAACCACGACGATTAGATTGATAAAAACAGCGACGATTTTCAAGATAAAAACAGGCCTATTTTCTAATTCTTCGCTTTTCCCGTAGTGGTCATGCCAAACGATTTTTAGATTTCTGACAAAGAATTTACACAAAACCGCCGTCATAAAGGAAGTCCCGTGTGCGTGAATCACACCGATTTGGTATTTTTTTACATACCGGGCCAATCGAATAACCGCGGCCAAGTCGATAGCCGATTTTTTTCTTAAAAAAAGGTAGCCAACTTCGGGTTTCAACTGTTTTTTCAACGAACCTTCTTGCCGAGTTGCACATAAAAAAGAACCGTCTAAGTGTTGGCTTAATTCGTTGGCGTAATTGAGTGCCACACGCTCGGCACCACCGGCATTGAGCGTATCGATGAGTTGTAGAACCTTCATAAAGGTTTGGGTTTTTGCAAATTTTGGATTTCCACCTCAAACTTTTCCAAGGTATAATTTCTCGACCAATCGGCAGCCAGTTCAGCCATTTTTTGAAGTGCATCCGGATTCTTTATAAGTGAGATAAACCGCTCCGTCGTTTTGCTTACATCAGTTTCAAAAAACAAACCTCTTTTGCCGAAATCGAGCATCCAAGGCACACAGGAAACAGGAGAAACAATGGGAATCACGCCCCAAAACATAGCCTCTGCCACCACCTTCGGCCAACCTTCCGACTGCGAAGGCAACAGCAAAAAATCGGCAGTTTGATAGGCTTGCTTCAACACTTCATTGGTTTGGTTGCCGTGTAGTTTTACGTTTTTTACAAGTTTATTTTTTTCGATAAAATCGGATAGTTTTTTGTTTTCCGGACCATCGCCATAGAAATCCACCCGAACCGTCAAATGTTGTGTTTTTTGAAGTTGATACACCCATTCCAAAGCTTTCATCGGGTGCTTGTTTCCTGACAAACTTCCGGCAAATACGAAACGCAATTCACCCGCATAATCCCGTTTGGGCAAAGCAGTTTTCTCTTTTTCGGAATAGGTAGCCGTAAAAAAAGGTACAATGTTTTTGGAGGAGCCCGGCCAATCTCCATAAACCAAAACCTGTATATTACGAGTCAAGAACCGATTATTTAAGATCCATTTTTGCAGCCGGTAGCTCAGCGGTTGTTTTGCCTTCGGATCCCAATTACCGGCATATTTGGTAGTTTTGGGTTTCCATGGAAAAAGAATTTGTACCAAACAGCCCAACAAACCGATGTTGCCCGGACAACGGAGATGAATGTGGTCTGCCCAAAGACAGGTAGAAAAGATTTTAAACAGAACAAAAGGTAATTGCAAAATGCTTTTCAAAGTATTTGCGGGGTTTAAAAAATTAATGGAAGGGATATTTTCCAAAACTAAATATTCGTGTTGATAAGGCAACAATATGTTTTTGTTTTCAGCAAAAGAGGCCTTAGAAACCGGTGCGACTACTCGAGCAACATCGACATGGTTGAGCCATAAATTCATTTCTTTTACATAAGGCGCATAAGCCCAAAGTGTTGAGTCTTTCTTGAAATGTTGAACATGTGAGAGAATGGCAAATTTCACTGCATTAGTTTAGTAGCGTAAAATACGCCTAAATTTAGGAATTAAGCAAAACAAGGGGCGACTTATATGCAAACCTGACCAACTTCATTGCAGCAGCTGTCAGGCCGAACGCAGTCGAGGCCTTTTTAAGAATAGCAAACGCGTCAAATCGGTGCCACTTCTCGATACTTTTGTTTTTGTTAGCGCAAAAATCAAAAACTCGAAGTGACAGGAGGTTACATCTACTATCCGCTGTCAGGTCAAGTGGCTTCATTAGGTTGCAACAGCAATTTAATAAAACTGAATCGAGACCTCGTTCAACGCTAAAAAAATCAAATCGCGTGAATAATATCGTGCTTGGTGATTATCTGGTGTTTGCCTTCACCCAAATCGACCAACACAGCCGAATTTTCTTTGGTGATAAGTTTTGAAACACTTTCCACACTATTCTTTTTTGAAACTATCGGAAAGGCCGGTTGCATCACTTCGCGGATGGGTTTGTCATTGAGGTTTTTATCTTCCATAAATCTTCGCAACAGAGAAGTCTCATCCACCGAACCCACAAATCCGGTGTTGTCAATCACGGGGATTTGCGAAATGTTGTGTTTGCGCATCCGCTCGATAGCATGCGATACCAACTCTTCGGTGCGCACTATCACCAACGGTTTGTCTGCATGATTGCGAACCAAGTCCTCGGCAGTAGCGACGGTTTCATCCAAAAATCCGCGTTCGCGCATCCAATCATCGTTGAAAATTTTACCGACGTAGCGTGTGCCACTATCGTGAAACAAGACCACCACCACATCGTTTTTTTTGAAATGGCCTTTTAGTTGTAACACGCCTTTGATGGCTGCCCCGGCCGAGTTTCCAACCAAGATGCCTTCTTCCAAAGCCAATTTTCGGGTATAAACAGCCGCATCTTTGTCAGTCACTTTTGTAAAGCCTTCAATCAGGCTGAAATCGACATTGGCAGGAAGAATATCTTCGCCGATGCCTTCGGTCACATAGCTGTATATTTCATTCGGATCGAAAATGCCGGTTTCGTGGTATTTTTTGAAAACCGATCCGTAGGTATCGATGCCCCATATTTTGATGTTCGGATTTTTCTCTTTTAAATATTTGCCCACACCCGAGATGGTGCCACCGGTGCCGACACCCACCACGAAATGGGTGATTTTCCCGTCGGTTTGTTTCCAGATTTCAGGGCCGGTACTTTCGTAATGTGCTTGGGTGTTCGAGAGGTTGTCGTATTGATTTACGTACCAAGAGTTGGGTGTTTCGCCTGCCAATCGTCTGGAAACGGAATAGTAAGACCGCGGGTCGTCAGGCTCTACATCGGTTGGGCAGACCACCACGCGTGCACCGACAGCACGCAAAATATCCATTTTCTCTTTGGATTGCTTGTCGTTCATCACGCAAATCAACTTGTATTCTTTGACGATAGCACAGAGTGCCAATCCCATACCGGTATTGCCGGAGGTGCCTTCGATGATGGTTCCGCCGGGTTTGAGCCTGCCGTCAGCTTCGGCATCGGCTATCATTTTGACTGCCATACGGTCTTTGACCGAATTGCCAGGGTTGAAAGTTTCTACCTTAGCCAACACCAAAGCATCCACTTCTTTTGTAATCTTATTGAGTTTGACCATGGGTGTGTTGCCGATGGTTTCGAGTATATTATTTGCGTATTGCATGAAAAACGGTTTTGTGCAAAGATAAGAATCTGCCTTTGAAAGCAGGTAATTATGGAACGTTAAATAGGTAGAAAGAAAAGCGATTTTTGTATTCTAAAAATTGGCTACGCTTGATATTTGAAGGTTTTGTAAAAACGCCTATTGTCCGATATTACTAAGTGTTGTTCTTTTGCTTTTACGATTTACTTTTCTGTAAATGAGGTGTATTCTATAAATTATGATTCATACGATTGTTTTATTTTTTAACCGATGGGGGGTATTTTTGAAAGATACGAGAGAGCAAATCACCAATGAAAAGTTCGCGTTCGTCTGGAGTTTGTCTTCTGGAAACGCTGGAAGATATAGAGCCTTGCCAAACCATGCTTCCGGTTTCTATGTCTATCAAATCGACGGTAAGGCTTTCGTTGAGGACGTTACCACCAATTGGGATACCACCTGAAACAGTCCCACCGACACGTCTACCGAATGTGCCAAGCCCAACCCCAATAGATTTGTTTGAAGGGGTTTCATATTGATTTGAATAGAAATTGACATACACATCAGGCGTATCGCTTTTGCGGATACCTTTGAGGCTCAGCACACGTTCCAATTGTTCGACAACCCGTTTTTCATCCAATTCGCTTAAGCCCGATTTGATTTCCGGGTAAATATGATATGTTCGGTATTTTGAAAAATCGACTTGTTTGTCAAAATCATATTTCACTCTGGAGGGGCCACAGGCAGCAAGCATAAGTAAACTGAGTATTAAGATTAAATTTTTCATATGTTTAGTTTTATTCATTGTATCAAATATTAAACCAATTTATGGACGATTTAGTGTGTCAATTCTTTGAAAAGGGCTTCTAAGTTTTTGTTTAGATGCCTGAGTTGAACAATCTTTAGGCCGTTGTCGTGTGCAAAATCAAAAACCATTGGGCGCATATCTTTTTGGGAATCAAAGGTCAACTCCCATTCTAATCCATTTTTATTGATCACAGATTGAATATTTGGTAATTTTTGCAATAACACAGCTTCGATAAGGCAGTCAAATTCAACGAAAATCTTTTGATCTTTCTGATTGTCGAGTTCATCCATGGATTGATGAGTAATGATTTTTCCTTTGTTTATCAGGACAACACGGTCGCAAACAGCTTCTACTTCCTGCATGATGTGCGTTGACAACAAGACTGTTTTTTCTTTGCCAAGTTCGCGGATGAGGTTGCGGATGTCGGTCAATTGGTTGGGGTCGAGCCCAGTTGACGGCTCGTCGAGAATCAATACCGCAGGGTTGTGGATGAGTGCCGCCGCTAAGCCCACACGTTGCCTAAAACCTTTGGAGAGTTCGCAGATTTTTTGTTTGGAAGCCTCGGCGATCCCGGTTTGTTCAATCACGCGAGCAATGTTTTGTTTAGAAACTTCATACACATTTGCACAGAAGACCAAATATTCTTTCACATACATCGATTCGTACAACGGGTTGGTTTCTGCCAAATACCCGACAGCGCGCTTCACTTCCATCGGATTTTTGGAAAGGTCAAAACCATTTATAAAAGCTTTTCCGGAATCGGCGCGCAAGGTAGTAGTCAGTATTTTCATCAAGGTTGATTTTCCCGCACCGTTCGGGCCCAAAAAACCGGTTACGGAACCTGTTGTAAGATCAAAGCTCACCTCAGACAAAGCCTGTTTTTTGCCAAAGTTTTTTGATATGTTTTCAATTGAAATACTCATAAATGTAGGTATTGCGCAAAATTATGGATTTGAAGGGGTACATTTCACAAAAAAAAATAAAAAAGTGTGATTTGTTTCAAAAGGAATTTTTACTTTAGCCCCAAAGTTTACAGCAATGAATTCGAACAACAACTTTTACGGATATTACTTTTTCTTCTTCTACTTTTTTAGAAGCAGGAAGGGACATGCTGTGGGTTGTTAAATCAAGATAAACCTAACCAAAAGTCCCGACATATATCGGGGCTTTTTTTTTGAATATAATTTTTATGCAAAAGGCAATAGCTATTCAAGGCATCCTTGGCTCCTTTCATCACAAAGTTGCACAACGGTATTTCGATGAAAATGTCCGGGTGAAAGAATGTATGAGTTTTGGCGAATTGGTCAAAAGTATGCTTTCCGGCGAATGTGATTTGGGCGTGATGGCAATAGAAAATTCGATTGCCGGGTCAATTATACCTAACTACGCTTTGATAGACGAAAACAATTTGAAAATCATCGGCGAATATTTTCTGCCGATTCATCACAACCTAATGGTACTTCCCGGGCAATCCTTGCGCGAGGTGAAAGAAGTGTGGTCGCACCCGATGGCGTTGTTGCAGTGCCGCGTTTTTTTTGATAAGAATCCGCAAATCAAGTTGGTTGAAGACAAAGACACAGCTGAAGTAGCCCGTCGCATCAGCCAAGAAAAAATAGAAGGGGTGGCAGCCGTAGCCAGCCGCAAAGCTGCAGAATTATACGGTTTGGAAATTGTAGCTCCCGAAATTCAGACCATCAAC